>JACCDT010576397.1_pt1 | contig 69947 bp, 67 predicted proteins | sample 7446291 | NCBI WGS metagenome assembly JACCDT01 (sample SAMN15323446, study PRJNA562643) | freshwater metagenome | isolation source: river surface water | place: USA:Blue River Watershed | collected 2017-08-17 | reverse complement strand
TGGTATATTTCAAGTACTGCATTGGATCAGCCAATTACTCACGCTGCACCAATTACCTTGAATGTTACAGATTTGATTCACATGAGCTTTGTGTATGAAGCAGCTAGTGCATAGTCTCGTGCTATAATAAACAGGGAGTAATTATGGCATATCCAGGTACATATAATTTTAATTATTACAAGGGAGATACCTTCGAATTTAAGGTATACCCCAAGACTTCTACTGGAACTGCCTTTGACCTAACCACCTATGACTCATCAAATGGTGGCAATGGAGCTGCCTTTACGCTATCTACTGCTCGTGGTGCAGCTGGTGTTGCATCTAAAGTTGTTTGTGTTGCAACAATTAGTTTGTCTGATAACTCAATTACATGCAGGGTTAGACCAACTGACGGTATACAGCTTAATGCAAATAATACTTATGTCTATGACGTTGAAATTAGCAAAGGTAGCGGATCTACAGCAACTGTTTATACACTATTGACTGGCTCAATTGAGGTTGAAGATCACGTAACTGGAGCTACGGCATAATGGCAGACGTTGTAATAGCATCAGATGATTTAGTTGTTTTGGGTGGCCCATCTAATATTACAGTAGAACTTGATATTGGTGCAGCAGGTGTTCGTGGTAGTCAAATTTTTACAGACAATGGAAAACCAACTAGTCCAGCTATTGAGTTTCCAGTACCACCACAGATTAATGACTTATATATTAACCTAGATCCATCAGATAACGAATACTTGTTTCTTTATCAGTACAAACTAGATAATGCTGTTCTTGGATGGACAAAGCTACTTAGGCTTATTCCTACAACTATTCTTTTTAATCCAGTACTTAAGTTTATTAATGGAGAAGCACACACATCAATTTATGTGCCAACTCTTGGTGCAACAGTAGATATTCGTGGAATATATTTCCCAATTTCAGGTACTCTAGAAAATGAAGAAATTGAGGGCATTGATCATAGAGATCTTAACGTTCAGTACTCAATTCTTTCTGATAAAGTATCTGCTACTTCTGCAGAGCTAATTAAAATTGATACAACATTTGATATCGAGTATTGGAATCCACTAACATCGTCATATGTAACTGTAAGTGGATACAATTTTGGTTCTAGATATTTGTTTGCAAAGCTTAGAGTTGCAGAATTTACTGGCTCTCCACTAGCAGCAGCTTATATTAACGGATATAGAACTGTTGATCTAGTGCTAACTATTGCTGGAAGAACTGAGTCAGTTATTGACATTACTGGTATTACCGTTGCAAGCTTACCACTAAGCCCAGGATATCTAACAGTTCCAAATCACGGACTATCCCTAGGAAGTAGAATTGGATATCTGGCAAATGGCAACACTGCGATTACTGGACTAACTGATCAGACTGACTACTATGTAGCAGCAGTAATAAATGCAAACAATGTTGCAGTCACTGCTGATGGCGTAAACCCAATTGTATTTACTAATGCTTCGTTTACTGGAACTCATTCAGTTGTTAAGGCAGGAGGAGCTATTTAAAAATGTCTGAAAATATTAAGCCAAATGCTACGCCAGTTTTTTATAACACCATTATTCCAAGTCTAGATGACAATGCCAATATTCAAGAGGCACTTAGAATGTACCACTATGGTACTGAAGATGGAAGCATTCCAGACGATTCTGGTAATCCAATTGGTGCTGAGTCTATTGCTGCATACCTTGGAGATCTTCAGGATCAAATAGATGGCATATCTATTGGTTCTACATACAGCATCTCTGAGCCAGTTACTACTGATAATGGTTTTATTTGGGTTGACGCTGATTCTGCAGCTCCAATTTTTGGAACCCCACCAGCTACAGTACCATCAGTTGCAAAGTATCAAAATGCTGCACCAACTACAGATCTTGAAGATGGTATGTTGTGGGTAGACAAGGACTCATCTCCACTTAAAATGTATGTATATGACTCAGGTACTACAACCTGGAGAGAGATTGGTGCATAATGACAATTAGTAATATTGGAAAGATTGCCTATATTTATAACAATGGTACCTGGTATCCAATTGCTGGTATGACTGATACGTCAGCAAATTTTGAATGGACTGGAACGCATGAATTTGATGACACAGTTACTTTGAACGGTGCATCAACTATTAATGGTGCAGTAACTGCCAAAAATGCAATTAATTATTTTACAAGTTCTGCAAATAGAGACTCTGCTATTCCCACTCCACAAAATGGAACAATTGCATATGTTGTTAGCAACTCCGTCCTTCAGCCACAATTTTATTATGGTGGACAGTGGAATATTGTTGGCAGCAATGCATTTTTAGACGAAAAGACCACATCCTATACACTGGCCTTGTCTGACGCAGGAAAAACCTTAGATCTTAATTTTTCAACATCTGGAACAATTACAATTCCATTAAATTCCAATGTTGCATTCCCACTTGGGACACAGCTTGCTTTTATTAGGTCTGGCACTGGTGCGGTAACTTTTGTTGGGCAAACATCTGGACTAAACTCTGTAACTATTTTGAGTAAGAACAGCAACAAGAGCATTGCAGCAAGATATACCCAGGCAATTCTTGTCAAAAAAGCAGAAAATACTTGGTATTTGTTTGGTGACTTAACAGTATAGGAGAATCATGCTAGGCATTGGTGGTAGGTTTGCAGGTGCCAAGGGCATGGTGCAGATGCCAAATCTTGCCAACTTGTCTCCTACCGCAGCTACAGCAGCTCTTAGTGCAGCAGGATTGCAATTAGGAACAGCGTCTGAAGTAGAATCGTCAAATTCTGGAGATAATGAAAAAGTCTTTTCTCAATCAGCTGTTGCAGGATCGTTAGTTGATTATGATTCAGTTATTAATTATTCTTATTATAGATATGTTCCGCCAGCAGTTGTTTATACTCTAGATACCGTAAAAATAGCAGACGGATCTCCATCTGTAGAAACTGGATGTAACAAAACTCCAAATTTACAAAATGCTTCTAATCAATATTACTATTGTACTAGAACACTAACTCCATACAAATATAAACTTTTGGCTAACGGTATTTGGGATGGGGTATCTTACGGAGGATATTTTACTGAATATTCTACTTGGGATTGTAGTCTCACTGCAAATCAATGTGGAAATAATCAAGTAAGCGTAACTGAAATTTCTAGAAGCTCGTGTATTGGTCCAGAAGGAAGTACTGGATATCAAAATGTTACTTATAGAAGAAACTATGTTTCTGGATCTCCATCTAATATTACATATACTGAACAGCAATATGGCTGTACAGTTCCAGTATCTAGATATGAAATTACTAGAAGCACATCAAGGGGACCGTGCAGCTCTTCTGGTGTTGGTGGATGTACTTGTGGTCAAAGAACGGTAACTACAACAATTATTTATAATACTGGTCCTAATGATACAATCACATCAACTGAGTGCTGTCCAAATTCTTCTACCCTAGTGAGAACTGCTAATTTTTATGACTCTTGTAATAATTCTACTAGCACAAGGCCATGTTCATATAGAGAATACTATGTTGATTGCCTAGGTAATGAAATTCCAGGAACTTCTACTAGATATTCTTGTACAGCAATTGCCTGTGGTTGCTCCAGTACTGCTGGACTAGTATCGTGTACATCCTGGAGTGGTATTGCATCTTCTGGAACATACGCTGCAACTAGAACCTGTACATATCGTAGACCAGACTGTACAACTTATACAGTGACTGAAACTCAGTGTGGTGGCTGTACAGCATGGGTAGGTTCTGGAAGGTGTACTTCTGGAAGACTATCCCAGACACGTACATGCTATAGATCAGACTGCAGTACTTATACAGAATCAAGAACAGTTTCGTGCTAAGAAAGGCATCTGGTATAATATATTAATGAGTGAAAAAACACATAAAACTTTTGTATTTATTACAGGCGAAGATATCTTCCATGCCTTTAAAATTGATGATAATGAGGCCACCGCTGGACTTATTGCAGGTATGAGATCGGATCCAGTCGTAATTGAAGTAACTGGTAATGAGCATGTTTTTGAGGAATCTGGCTGGAAGTTTATCGATGGAAAATTTGTCAAAAAAGAAATATATGATAATCCACCAATTATTTTTGATGAAGATGACTACGAGGTAGAATAATGGAAGAAAAGCTTAGTCCATATCAGCAGTGGAAAAAGAACCTTGGGGAAACACGTGTCTGGGATATGGTAAATCCAACTATTGAGCGTGTTCCAAAAGAAATAGCACAAGCAAGATATGATATTTGTAAAGAGTGTCCATTTCTTCTAGCAACTACTCAGTGCTCTAAGTGTGGTTGCTTTATGAAGGCAAAAGTTAAATTACCTAAAGCAGAATGCCCAATTCATAAGTGGGATCAATTTAACCAGGATAGTGAGATAGCCACTGCTTGATTGCTTTATGATTTACCCAGGCACTCCAGTTTGTGCCTTTAGCTGACATGTGGTATGCAATCTTTGCATTGGTTAGTGGATCAAACAAATCCCTGTTATTGGATAGTCCATACTTTTCTCTACGATCTGGCCCCATAGATCCAGTCATATTAATTTGAAACAGACCATAGCAGTTGCTAGATGAATTAAAAGCATAGGGTCTTCCAGTAGATTCTTGCATTGCTACTGCCCATGCCATTTTTAGTTCTTTTCCACGGAATCCAGCCTCATGCAAAATATCTTTTAGTTGTGTTGCAGAAAAGGCAAACTTTCTTTTTTCTGGATTTAGCTCTGGCCTAGTTTCAATAATCTTAATGCTATTGAGTCGCTCAAACCTTGATATATTCTCTATTAGATTACCAGTGCTACGATTGGATAGTGTTTGCGTTACTATTTTGTTATAATTATGGCTAATGTCAGCGGTAGATGGTAAAGATACAATACCCAAGCAAATAGCAGTAAAGGCACCCAAATATAAATACTTATTCGACAATAGGTAGCTCCAAAATTCTTATAAATTTAATGTCTGTATTTTCAAATACCTGATCATCTAAAGATATAATTTCAGTTCTATCGCCCTTGTCAAATCCAGAATGAATAATCTTATTATCACCAAGATAAATGGCTGAGTGGTGGAAATTTTTGTATCCATTTTGTCTAAAAACTACAATGTCCCCAGGCTGTGGATTTTTAATCTTAGGTTTTAGCAATCCCTGCTTACTTGCTGAATGTGGAAGCTCTATGCCCAAGCCTTCATAAAACCATACAACAAGTCCAGAGCAATCCCATCCTCTTGGAGTAGATCCACTAAAAACATACCATGTTTTCTTAGAATATTGTTTAATTTCTACAATTCTTTCAGCAATATCTTTTTTATTTTCAAATTGCTGTTGTCTAATTTTTTGTTCTGCCAGCTCTTTGGCTTTTTGAGCAGCTACTTCTGCTTCCATCTTTGTTTGTTCTCTTTTAAAACCAATTAGGGTCTGAATAAACGAAGAACCAGGTGAAACCTGGCTAAAAGCAGTTGGGGTAGGTTGAATATTATGATTATCAGAATAGCCAACTGAAGCTGAGCAGCTTACCAGAATAATACTTAAAGTGCTTACTGTTGCAAGTCTTTTCATACTGCACCTCCTATAAAGCACAAAAACACCTTGTTGAAGGGTGTTGTCTAAAAAGTATACCACTTTTTGACTCCTTTGGCAAGTTTAATGTTGTGTTATAATTAAAGCTATGGCTAGAAGCTCAGGATATTCAGTTGGAAATACCCCACCCAGAGTCACATGGACGGTAGTTCGTGGGGATACTGCTGCATTTAAGGTTTATGTAACAGATGATGCCAAGCAGCCACTCAATATCCCAGATTGGAACATTGAAATGGAAATTAAGAGACCAAATCTACCAATCAATAAAGGTATTATTACTGATGATGCCACACTAATCTTTACACTTACTCCCGAAGCAGACCCAGATGATCTTGCAGGAGAGTTTACTGTATCATTAACAGCAGAACAGTCTGGAGAGCTAGAGACTGGAGATATCTTCGATATTGAGCTTTCAAATGTTGGTCGTGAGACAGTCTGGACAGTTGCCCAAGGCAGCATGATAATTCTTGAGGACGTAACAAACTAATGGCTAAAGCTGTTATTGATAATATATCTAATGGCCAGGTACGAAGAATTGCCACCTCAGACTACTCAAGATCAAAAATTATTTATAGGCCAGGAAGAGCTGTAATTACAGGTACCATTCCTTTCCGTGTTAAATTTACTAATATTGGTATTCCAGGATATGGTCCAGGTAATGTGCCACCTATCGGCATCGCTATTATTGGCTTTAACAACTATATTCTTTAGTAATCTGTTATAATGTAAGTTATGGCAAAAGTTTCTATTCCATCCATCAAGACACGTTTCGAGACAGGCGATAGGCCTACTGGCGAGGACTATGTAGACCTTATTGATACCCTAGCTGCACAATCTACTGAACTCGGAACTTCTGGAAATAATGATCATGTAATTGCTGGAATTGAAAACTTTACTGTTATTGACTCTTTCAGTGCTACTGAGTGGAGACTAGTAAAATATATGGTTTCTGTCTCAAAGACAACTGGAGGCGATAACAAGTTTTACGCTACAGAATTCTCCATACTGATTGACGGTACAAATATTAACGTTGCTGAGTATGGAGTTATAGACAATGATGGGAATATGGGCACCGTTAGCGTCTCTAGGAATGGAAGTACTGTCTCATTAGACTTTACCCCACTTCCGACTGTTAGACCAGTTACAGTGCGTTTTGCACGAGTTGGTCTAAAGGCATAATTCAAGGAGATAACAAATGGCAACAGTAACCAAAGACTTTAGAATAAAGTCTGGTCTAGTTGTTGAAGGTACAAATGCTACCGTTAACGGCTCAGACCTAATTACAGAGGACGCTATTACTGGCGGTACTCAAACAAACATTTCAGTAACATACGATGCAGTAAATAAGGTTGTTAACTTTGCTGCTGAGAACGGAGTTGCTGATTCTAATACTGATAACCTTGCTGAAGGTACAACTAATCTATATTTTACAGATGAAAGAGCACAAGATGCAGTAGGAACTCTAATTGCAAATGGAACTCAGGATGGTATTTCTGTAACTTATGATGATGCCAACGCAAAGCTGAACTTCAATGTAAATGATCCAACCATTACAATTAGTGGTGACGTAGATGGTTCTGCTACCATGACAAATCTTGGTAATACTACCATCGAAGTAACTCTAGATACTGTAAATTCAGCAGTTGGAACATATGGAAGCACAACTGCGATTCCAGCCATTACAGTAGATGCTAAGGGTAGAGTGACCAATGTTACAACAAACTCAATTTCTACAACGCTAGGAATTGCTGGAGACACTGGAACTGATAGCGTATCTCTTGGTACAGATACTCTTACATTCTCTGGTGGAGAAGGTATCGATGTAGCAGTTACTAATAATACAGTAACAGTTGCTGCAGAAGATGCAAGCACTACCAATAAGGGTGTTGCTTCGTTTAATACTGATAACTTTACAGTAAGCAGCGGAGCAGTTTCTGCTAAGTCAGCAACCCTAGGTTCATCTACAATTACTCTTGGTAGCACTACAAACAGCCTATCTGGACTTCAGTCACTAGATGTAGATAACATCTCAATTGATGGTAATACTATTAGCTCAACTGATACTAATGGAGACATTCACCTAAGTCCAAATGGAACTGGTGCTGTTAATGTTAATTCTTCAAGAATTACAAACCTTTCTGCTCCAGATGCTTCAACTGATGCTGCAACAAAGGCATACGTTGACTCTGTAGCTGAAGGTCTTCACATTCACGAATCAGCAGTTGCTGCTACAACTGGGAATATTACTTTTAGTGGTATCTCAGATCCAACCTATGATGGAGTAACACTACAGGCAACCCAGCGACTTCTTGTAAAGAGTCAAACAAATGCAGCAGAGAATGGTATTTATGTTCTTGGAGGATCTGCTCCTGCATATACCCTTACTCGTGCAACAGACTTTGATGCTCCAGCAGAAGTAGATGGTGGTGACTTTGTTTTCGTAACTGGTGGAAACACTTATGACAATACTGGATGGGTGCAAACATCAACTAGCGTAGTAACAATTGGAACAGACCCAATTAACTTTACTCAGTTCTCTGGTGCTGGTACATATACAGCTGGAACTGGTCTAGACCTTAATGGAACAGAGTTTGTTCTTGACTTATCTGAAGTCGATACAACTACTCTTCCAGAAGGAACAAACCTATACTACACTGATGAAAGAGTAGATGACCGTGTCTCTAACCTAATTGTTGGTGGTACAGGAATTAGTTCTACCTATAATGATAATGCTGGTTCGCTAACTCTAGCTGTAGACTTTACAGAGTTTAGCACAACCAACGTTACAGAAGGAACTAACCTTTACTTTACTGACCAGAGAGCATTTGATGCAGTTGACGGCTCTTCAACAATTAACTTTGTTGAGGTAGAGCTTAACAGCATTGCTAAGCAAGTAGCTGCAACATATACTACAACTGGTGGATCTGCAGAGACAGCCTTTGCATTCCCAGACACCTACCGCTCTGGTAAGTTCTTGGTTAAGCTAGCTCGTGGAACCCATACAGAGGTATCTGAAATTCTAGTAACCCTAGACACTTCTGACAATATTGCAATCACTGAGTATGCAATTGTTGGAACCAATGGGTCTCTGGGAACAATCTCAGCAACTTATGACGGAATCAATGAGGATGTGCTAATTACAGTTAACACTCCATCAGCAACTAACGTCAAGGTTGTTGGAACGATTATTGAATAATAAGGAATAGGCAGTGGCTACAGACAACAAAGACTTTAAAGTAAAGCATGGTCTTCAGGTAACTGAGGGCGGTAGCTTTGGAGGAACTGTTACTGTAGCCACTCCTACTCTTGCAACACATGCAGCAACAAAAGAATATGTAGATGCTAAGCCAGGTGGGTATATAGTTTCTGAAACACCACCAGCTTCTCCTACTGAAGGAGCAGGATGGTACAAATCTTCTACTTCTCAAACATATATTTATTATGATGGTTTTTGGGTTGAGGAAGGTAATGGAACTGGTGGAGCTACAGGACCAACTGGACCACAGGGCCCTACTGGACCAACAGGTGCAACTGGACCAACTGGTCCAACTGGTGCCACTGGGCCAACTGGACCTGCAGGTTTAGACCTTGTTTTACCAAGTCAGCAAAATAATGCTGGAAAGTATTTGACAACTAATGGTACTAGTACAAGCTGGGCAGATGTTGTTACTGAAGTAACATCGGCAATAGTAGATTCAGCACCAGGAACACTAGATACTTTAAATGAATTAGCTGCTGCATTGGGTGATGATGCAAATTTTGCTACAACTATTACAAATTCCTTGAGTGGCAAAGCTTCACTTACTGGAACAGAAACATTAACAAATAAAACATTAACAAATTATAGTGTTATTGGACAAACGAAAGAAGATATTTTAATATCTACAACTGGTTTTTCGGGGTACACGTATGATGTCATGAGCGATGGTGTGCAATTTATTAATGCTAACTCTACTGCAAATGGAACTATTAATTTTAGAGGAAATAATTCTACAACCATAAATGATTTTATGGCGACAAATCAATCCATAACGTGTGTATTATTGATTACTAATGGCTCAACAGCATTTTATCCAAATGCATTTCAAATTGATGGAAATTCAATTGTTCCAAAATGGCAGGGTGGCACTGCCCCAACCTCTGGAAATACTAATTCTATTGATGCTTATACTTTTACAATATTAAAGACAGCCTCAGCAACCTATACCCTATTAGCCTCTCAGACCAAGTTTGCCTAGGAGATTAAATGCCAAAATTAGGAACTGTTAGTGGTGGCTTAGCTTTTGGTAAGGGATTTGATCCATTACCAGTTTGGATATCTCAGTCTATTTCTACTGCAATGACTGTTGGTGTTGCCTATAGCAATACTGTTTCTGCATCTGGTGCAACTTCATATTTTGTTTCGTCTGGATCTTTACCGCCAGGACTTTCATTAAATGTCAGTACTGGCGTTTTATCAGGCACTCCATCAAATGCTCAAGCATTCAGCTTTAAGATTGGTGCCAGAAGTCGTGACGGATTATTCATAGAAACATCAACAGCTTCTGGCAACGTTCAAAGTCCAAAACCGACAGTTTCTGGTGGAACACTTTCTTCAGATTCAACTTATTATTATAGAACATTTACTGCTGATGGAACTTTTTCTATTAGTGGAGCATCTCTTACTGCAGAATTCTTTTTAGTTGGCGGTGGTGGTGCAGGACAAAGAAATAATACAGCTGGTGGAGGTGGAGGTGGTGGAAGATATACCAACTGGACTAGTGCTTTAGTGTCTACAGGCTCACATTCAGTAACTATTGGTGCTGCAGGTCTTGGTGGTGCAAACCAAACTGCAGCTGGTGGAAATACATCTGTTGGCTCTTTAGCTGCAGCCCTAGGTGGAGGGGCTGGTAGCAGTTTTACGGGCGGTGCATCAACATTTAATGGCGGCAGTGGCTCTGGTACAGGAGACTTCGGTGGAGCTGGTGGTGGAGGAGGAACATCTGCTGTAGGGTCTAGTGGAAATGCCAATAATTCTGCAAGCCCAGTTGGTGGTAATGGTGGTGCTGGAATTGCATTTTCTACTATGGGAATTAACAGTACAAATGTTCCCTCAATTGGTGCTGCTACTCATTTTGGTTCTGGTGGTGGTGGTGGATGTCTTGGATCATCTGCTAATCGTAGTGGTGGAACAGTTGGACAAGGTGGCACTGGTGCTGGACGAGGTGGCAAATTCCAAAATGGTGCTACAAGTGCAACAATGTGGGGTTGTGGTGGTGGAGGTAATGGAAACTTCACTAACGCTGGTAACGGTTTTCAGGGTATAGCGATAATCAGATATCTAAAATCAGCAGTTGACTAATTAGTAATGATATAATAAAAGTGGCCCCTGCCCTAATTACAATGCTATAATATTCCTATGCCAGTTATTGATTTTCCTAATTCCCCTACCGTAGGACAAACTTTCACATCTGGCACACGTACATGGTCTTGGGATGGAACTTCTTGGAATCTGGTTATAACTGGCGTTACAGGTCCAACTGGTTCAACTGGTTCAACTGGTCCCACAGGTCCAACTGGACCAACAGGGCCAATTCCATTTAATTATCTTGGTGATTATTTAAACACAACTCAATATGAAGTTGGAGATGCTGTTACTTATGATGGTTCATTATGGAAATTAGTTAATGCTCTTCCTGGTGCTGGCTACCCTCCAGATCCATCAGAAGACTGGACACTTGTGGTTGCTGGTGGAATAGATGGACCTACAGGTCCTACTGGATCTCAGGGCAGTATTGGGCCAACTGGACCTACAGGTCCGCAGGGTACGTCAATTAACTTAATTGGAACAGTAGCTACAGTAGGAAATCTTCCAGTATCTGGAAACGAAAACGATGCTTACATCGTTGAAGCAGATGGTGATTTATATATTTGGGATACCCAAACTTCAACATGGGATAATGTTGGACAGATTGTTGGTCCACAAGGTCCTACAGGACCAACAGGACCAGTTGGTGCTACTGGTGAAGTAATTGTTGACACTAACGAGCCAGTTGGCTCTTATACTACTGGTGCATTTTGGTATAATCCAAACACTAGTCAAACAAAAGTTTATTACAACTCAACATGGCAAACTATGATTGGAGATACTGGTCCAACTGGTGCACAAGGATTTGAAGGTTTGCAAGGTCCTCAAGGAGATACTGGTCCCGAAGGCCCAACTGGTCCTACAGGTGCTCAAGGCTTTGTGGGTCCAACAGGACCAGAGGGGCAAATGGGAGAAACTGGTCCTACAGGTGCTGCAGGTTCACAAGGACCAACTGGACCAACTGGATCAATGGGTCCAGCAGGACCAACAGGCCCAGTAGGTCAGCAAGGTGTAGATGGAGCCACAGGCCCTACAGGTCCAGCAGGATCTAACGGACTAGATGGTGCAACTGGCCCAACAGGACCACAGGGATCTACTGGAGATACTGGACCAACTGGACCTGCAGGAGACGCTGGACCAACAGGTCCTCAAGGAGACTTAGGCCCAACTGGACCTCAAGGAGAAACTGGACCTCAAGGAGCTACAGGACCTCAAGGTGACGTTGGACCTACTGGATCTCAGGGTGAGGTTGGCCCAACTGGAGCTACAGGTCCTCAAGGAGACTTAGGTCCAACTGGACCTCAAGGTGTTCAAGGTATTCAGGGAACACAAGGAGAGGTTGGAGCAACTGGACCTCAAGGAGATGCTGGTCCAATAGGACCAACAGGACCAACTGGAGAAACTGGCCCACAAGGACCTACTGGTGCAACAGGACCCCAAGGAGAGCCTGGTAGCTTTGGTGGAGCATCTTTTGACTACAACTACTTGACTAATACCACTGAGTCTGATCCTGGTGTTGGCAATCTTAAATTTAATAATACCCTCACAACTGCCACGGCATTGTTCATAGATGCATTAGACATTAATAACGTAGATGTTAGCAACTATCTAGACACTATTGATGACTCTACTTCAACAATCAAGGGTCACTTCCGTCTGAGCGAAACAGCCAATACTGATAATTATGTTTACTATGGTATCAATGGTAATCACGCTCACGATACTGGATACTACCATGTTCCAATTATCTATTTGTCTGGATCAGTCTCATCGTTTGCTGATGGATTAGATGTAACAATTACCTTTGTTAGAACTGGAGATAAGGGAGACACTGGTCCGACTGGTCCAGCAGGAGCCAATGGTGCCACTGGTCCACAAGGTGATATTGGACCAACAGGACCAACTGGACCTCAAGGCCCTGAAGGGCCAACTGGTCCACAGGGTGTTCAAGGTATTCAGGGTGTTCAAGGTGAAATTGGTCCAACTGGACCTGCAGGTGCAAATGGAACTATTGGAGTAGATGGTGCCACTGGTCCAACAGGACCAACTGGAGCAACAGGGCCAGCAGGCTCAAATGGAGCAGAAGGTGCCACTGGTCCAACTGGTCCAACAGGAGCAACTGGTCCAGCAGGTGCTGATGCACCAACAATTGTTAGCATTAATGCCCAAACCACAACATCATACACCCTCGTACTCGCTGATGCTAACAAGATGGTAGAATTGAATAACACAGGTTCTATTACTTTGACAGTACCACCAGAATCTTCTGTAAACTTTGCAACTGGAACATCAATTACAATTTTGCAAACAAATACTGGACAAGTAACGGTATCTCCTGGAGCTGGGGTAACAATTAACTCTACACCAGGAAGCAGCCTACGTGCAAGATGGTCTCCAGCCACCTTGATCAAGCGTGGAAGCGATTTGTGGGTTCTAGCAGGAGACTTGACATAATGGGAAGCGAAAAGATCGGAATTTTTAGTTCAGCCGTAGCAGCTGTTCGTAAAAGATTTTTTGATAATTTTAATCGTGCTAATCAAACAGGTTTAGGGACAGCAACAGATGGCAGTAGCTGGAGACAAGTTCGTGGACAATTCAATATTTCTGGTAATCAAGCAGTGGGTGCAGACAACAACTATCCAATGGCTGTAGTTGATATGCCATTTTCTAATGTCAATATAGCACTTACTGGAGTAACTCAAGGTTCTTCCGCAGCCCTATGGGTAACAGATTCTGGTAACTGGTGGGCAGTTGGTATTGACCAGGTATCGGTAACAGAGTGTCAAACATGTAGTCAATGTAATGCAAATTCAGGGTCAAATTGTAATGGAAACATTAATTCCGTAAACTGGAATTGCCAGGTTACATCAACAAGCTGTACTGGCGGATGGAATACTGGAACTGCACAAACAAATACTTGGAATCCATTTCAGTGGACAACGAATTCATGGAATGCAATTCAAACTAACCCATGTTCAGCCTGGAACGCCCCCAGCGGTGGAGGAACCTGTAAAACCAATACTACTGACCCAGGATTTTGTAGGGCATGGAGGTCAAACCCACTTCCAAGAAACTGTATTGCATGGAACTCTCCAAGCCCAAGATGCATTGCTTGGAATGCAGCAACTCCTGGAAATTGTTCATCTCCTGGAAATACTTTTGGTGGCAATCCACAATCATCATTTGCATTTAAATTTGGTGGAAACCCACAAACTGGAACTCAAACTTGGACTGGAAATACCTGCAATGGTTTCACTACAAATTGCATAGTTCCTGGAAATACAAACACTGCTTTTTGTAATGGAAATTTTAATGCAGATGTTTGTATTCAGTGGAGCAATTTTTCTTGTAACTGCGTAACAACATATCCTCAATATATTCGAATTATGAAATCCGTAGCTTCTGTAGTAAGTGAGGTTTGGTCTACTACCGTTGGTGCAGTTGTTCAGTCATTTAGAGTACAAACAAATGGAAGTCAGATTACCGTAAAGGCTTATTCAGATTCTAGTCTGGTAACTCAAATTGGATCAGATATTGTACATACCCCAACAGGAGTAACTGTGGTTTCAACATTTGGAATTACGATTGATCCATCTTCATATAATCAAGGATATTCGATAGACTCTATTGAAATTACTAAAAATTAATAGAACGGAATAAAATGATTGGTAGTTTGCCAAATAAAAATGGTAGAGGTACAGAGTACATGTCATCAAATGTATCTCAAAGATTTTTTAATAAACTAAATAATTTACACAAGTATAATTGGGTTGTTTTGCCAGGTTCATCAGAAGAAGACGAGCTTTTGACTAAAACCACGCCAACGATAGTGTGGCTACACGTTCCTACTCTATATGCACCCGAATTTATAACTAAATATTTTTACAATCAAGAATTAACTAAAAACATCAAGGCATATATTGTACAGTCTGAATTTCATAAAAAAGATGTTATTGATAATTTTGGGGCAGACCCAAATAAAATTTTTATCCTTAACAATGCTTTTGACCCAGTTCCATATAAAAAAAAGCAGATTGACAATGTTAATTTTATATATACAGCACAAGAGTCTAGGGGTTTGGATATACTGTTAGAGTCTTTTTGTAATATAGATGACAAAAACATAAGTTTAACTATTCATGGTTGTGGATGTTTAGAATGTTCTGCTGGTATCGATATTGACAAATATCTCAAAGATACAAGAATTAAATTTGTTGGAAGAACATCTAAAGAAGAATATATCTCTAACTTGCAAAGGGCAAACATTTTATCTTATCCCTGTAAATTTGAAGAGACTGCTGGCATATCATTAATGGAAGCAATGAGTGCAGGCCTTAAAATTATTTCGACTGATTTGGGGGCAGTTCCAGAAACAACTCTTGGATTTGCTAAAATTATTAAAAATTTTCCAAGAGAAATTTATAAACAAAATTCAAAAAAGAAAAAATATATCCGTATTTTTTCTAAACAAATGAAAAAAGCAATAAAAGAAATTCGCTTAAATAGGTTCGATCCAATACCACAAATAGAGGCAATCAATAATAGATTTAATTGGAATATGGCTGAAAAGCAGTGGATTGATTTTAACTCTGCCATGTGATAAAATATAGTAAGAAAGAAAAAGGTATGAAGTTAATTAGATTTTTTAGTAAACATGACGATGTTGCAAAAATTGGCAATATGCCACTTCCCATTAAAAAAGTAATACCAGAATGGTATAGGAAGGCAGAAAGCAGTTGGCATGCTCATGATCAATTTGACACTCACATGGAAGGCGAGGGTCTAAAGAAATGTATGCCATATCTAGATACCCTTATGTCTGGCTATGCAATATTGACACCATATGATATTTTTGTTAAGCAAAAAGAAGATGGCACTTTAGATATTAGCTGGAACCCACCAGAAAAAGTTCAAAACTTTATTATGGAAAGACCTAGAGAGCTTGGAGAAACCATGCCAAGACCTGCTGGTCATCATCCAAATCATCTTGTTTGGTCTGGAATTTGGGGCTTTAAAACACCAAGAGGCTATAGTGCTTTGCTTACACACCCATTTAATAGGTTTGATTTGCCATTTACCACTACGTCTGGAATTATTGATAGCGATGAGTGGTATGCTCCAGGCAATATTCCGTTTTTTATTAAAAAAGATTTTGTTGGTGTGATTCCAGGCGGAACTCCATTAGCACAAGTTTTTCCATTTAAAAGAGAGTCTTGGAAAATGATTCAAAATGATACTGGGTTACAGTATTCTGATTCATATCACGGACACCTAGCAAGGCAGAGTGAAACAACATATAAAAAAATTATGTGGCATAGAAAGGAATTTAATTGATTCAGTGGTTTAAAGATTATCGCAGAAAGAGGCGACTACCCAAGCCCCACAACTATATTACAACTTGGGAATTGTTTAGGAAATATTTGGCATCCAGGCTGCCTAAGCAAAAAGAGTCAGCTGTTGATTATAATATGAATATTTTAAACAGTACCCCCAAAGATATTCAAATTAATCATATAGCTATAGTTTTAAACGGCCAGGTAGAGGAAATTTTAAGGGCTCAAAATCGTTTATCTGCCCTCCTTTTAAGCAATCCTACTTTTGTTAGTTTTGATCCAAAAGAGGTGTATCCAAGAATTGGACTAACAAGGTATATTAATGGAGAATTCTCAAATCCCACAATTGATGAAAATGGTGATATAAAAGATGTTTAGCCGTAATAAAAAAATTACTTTTCATTCTGACAAGACAAATATAGACATTCTTCGTCCATTTCCAACTAGTAGGGCTGTTCCAGAATGGTGGAGAAAGATGCCAAGAGTCGTTGATGGAGTAGAAACAGTTAAAACCTGTGTTCCATTTCTGGACTCCCTGACCGTTGGATATACTATTCCTTTGCCAGTAGATATTTTTTGGAATGCAGAGGAAAAAGATTTTGTTTCTAATGCAAAGTTTAAGGTAAATTCAGATCATATGTCTGTTCAAACTGAAGCAGTTGTTTTGCCAGAAATATATGATCCACAACCCCATAAGTGGATTAATTCGTGGCACATCAAAACTCCACCAGGATATAGTACATTGTTCATTCATCCAATGAACAGGCTTGATTTGCCATTTTATTCTTTTAGTGGAATTGTAGATACTGATAGGCATGGTCTAGTCATTAATTTTCCGTTTGTCCTAAAGAAAGATTTTAATGGATTAATTCCAGCAGGAACTCCGATGATTCAGGCAATTCCATTTAAAAGAGATAGCTGGGAATCTGAGATCAAAGATACTGGCGATTCATATAAATTTATTAAGGATTTTGAAGTATTTGGTCCACCGTTTTCGTGGTATAAAAGATTGTCTTGGAACAAGAAAAAGTTTGGCTAGATATGACACTAAAGACAATCTATATAGCCATTCCTTCTTTGGATGATACTGAGTTAGTACCAACAGTGCTTAACGCCTTTGAGTCAGCAAAATATCCAGAAAGGGTATTTATTGGCGTATCTTTATTTGCTAAAGATAAGTGGAGAAAAAAAGATTTTTTAAAAGCCACCAAAAAATTTTCCAACAATATAAGTTTTGAATATACTCATCTAAGTCCAAAAACAATAGATTTGCTATTGGTAGGGCATGGTAGAAAACGTGCTATGAGTTTTTATAACAACGAAGATTACTATTTGCAGGTAGACTCTCATACACTTTTTGAAAAAGATTGGGATGAAGATTTAATTAATATATATCATAATGCTGTTGATTTTGTTAAAAATGATAAAGTTGTTTTAACTGCTTATGCTGGGTACTATGAATATGATGAGAATCTAAAGCGTGTATTTGTTGATCCAGATAGAAAAATTATTCAAAATGGATGGCTTCATTGTCCATATTATATGGCAGACTCTTTTTATTATGGCGGAATACCAAGGTGGGATCTAATACCACCAGAAGAAATGATTCGTTTTAAACCAGGAAGCTTTTTGCCAGTAATTAAGTTTAATGCGAATTTTGCATTTTCAGATGGGAAATTTGTAAACAGTTCTGGATTATACGAAAAGGCAGAATTTTTTGAAGAAGAGCCACTTCAAACCTTAAACCTTATAAAATTGGGGTATACATTAGTATATCCAGTTTTGGAAAAACCAATAATTGGTCACTTATATGGATTAAATATCAAAAAAAATAGAGGGGAGAGATTGAACAAGGGAAGCTATCTAAACGGCGATCCTGATGGACAAATTTCTGTAAATAACTATCGCTCCTACTTAAAAGATCCAGATAATCAGGACGTTATTAAAATTTATCAGGAATATACGGAAATGGACTTAAGGTTTGGTCCAATAAAAACAAAATATTTAATTCCAAAAAAATTTTTAAATAGCGAGGTGTGCATAGATGTCTAAAAAACAAAACACTCAACAAGGCCATAACCTTAGCAAGCTAACCATGCGTTTGGGTGATGCAACAAATATTGATTTACCAAATGAGTCAGTTGATTTTGTTATGACGCATCCCCCATATTTTGGTGTAAGTTTTGATAGATATGGCGGAGACGCTAAAAAACAGATTAATAGTGGGAGCACTGTTCAAATGCTTAAGCTTTTACGCAAATCCACAAAAGAAATTTATCGTGTTTTAAAACCAAATGGACATTTTGTTATTGCTAATGGTCCAGTTAACGAAGTTTCGCATAGGTATTATCTGGATGTGGTAGATAATACAAAATTCAGGCATGTTCAAACAGTAATGCAGAATGCCTATAATAAAAATAATGCTTATTCTATAATGTCAGAATTTGTAACAAATGATATCACAACATGGTATCATTTTATAAAGGGACCAGAGGCTTACCTTAACCCATATCAGGCAAAGCTATATAATAATCCAGTTTGGGATATTCCATTTAATAATATAAAAGATCCCATAGACGTGAAGCTTAGTCATAGATTTTTTGTTGGAGATGTCATAAATAAAGAGGTTCCAAGAAGGTTTATTAATATGTTGACAAAGCCAGGCGATATAGTTCTTGACCCATTCGGCGGTTCTGGTATAATACCTATTACTGCAGCAGAAGAAGGACGTGTTGGTATCTGTCTAGATATCTCCAAAGAACAGATTGATGCAGCAAAAGAAAGAGCTTTGCTATTGTTTGGCTCTGAAAAATATAGTAGGCTGGTTAAGAAAAATGATTAAAATAATTTCTGTTAATAGTACTGGAAGCAATATTTCTGTATCTTGGGAAAATTCTTTTAGCTCCATTGAGTCACTACATATCGTCTTTGACGACGAGGGGAGCTGCACTTCTATAGGGCTTGAAAAGTCAGATTTGCAATTTTCTACAAACAAATTATCTAGATATAGGACATATGAGATTTACCTGAAGGCACTTACAAAAGATGGCTGGAAAACATCAGACCCATATACTTATAGATTGGCATAATCTTGAAAGTAGCTGTTTATACAATTGCATTAAATGAAGAGCAGTTTGTTGAGCCATGGTATCAGTCAGCTAAAGATGCGGATTATCTGCTAATTGCTGATACTGGTTCTACTGATAATACCGCACGTCGTGCACAAAAGTTGGGTATAAATGTTTATAGCATTTCAGTTAAGCCATGGAGATTTGATGATGCTCGTAATGTTGCATTAGCCCTACTTCCAGATGATATAGACTACTGCATTGCACTTGATATGGATGAGCAGCTTCAACCAGGATGGAAGGATGCTCTTCTTAAGGCACACCAAAATGGATGGACAAGACCAAGATACAAATATACCTGGTCTTGGAATGGAGACCAACCAGGTCTACAATATGGTGGAGACAAGATTCACAAACGCCATAATTATAGATGGAAGCATCCAGTTCATGAAGTTTTAGTGACAGACAGACTTGATGAGATACAGGGCTGGGTAGATCTTGAAATCCATCATCATCCAGATAATTCTAAGCCACGTAGTCAATATCTACCACTACTTGAACTATCTACTAAAGAAGATCCATATGATGATCGTAATGCATTTTACTATGCTCGTGAGTTATATTTTTATGGCAGATACCAAGAAGCTGCAGAAGAGTTTAAGAGGCATCTGTCTTTGCCAAGAGCAACATGGAGACCAGAACGTGCTGCCTCAATGAGGTATTTGGCTAAATGTGAGCCACAGAAAGCTGTAGATTGGCTACAAATGGCAATAGCTGAAGACCCTGCAAGAAGAGAAGCCAAGGTTGAGCTAGCTTTAAATGCCTATCATTCTCGTAATTGGGATATGTGCTATTCTAATGCTACCCAGGCACTTGAGATAACAGAAAAACCATTGGATTACTTATGTGAAGATTTCGCTTGGGGTGCAATGCCATATGATCTAGCAGCCATTTCTGGGTACTATTTAGGTCATAAGGAAAAAGCTTTGAAATTTGGTGAAATGGCAGTAGCCCTAGATGCCAACAATCAAAGACTAGTTGAAAATCTAAAATTATATAAAATGCTATAATAAACTAGGGTATTTCTAGGAGATCTTATGGCTTTATATAGAATGCAGCAACGCAGGGGAACTGCTGCTGAATGGACATCTGCAAATCCTGTTTTAGCTCCTGGAGAGTTTGGATTTGAAACAGATACTGGAAAGTTTAAGATTGGTAACGGTTCTTCAGTTTGGTCAGCATTACAATATTTTGCTAATGCCACTGTGATTAAGAGTGAACTAATTGATTCTGCCCCAGCAGCCCTAGATACACTTAACGAATTGGCAGCGGCACTTAATGACGATTCTAGTTTTTCTACTACAATTACTAATGCACTTGCACTAAAGGCACCACTAGCTTCCCCATCTTTTACAGGTACTGTTAACTTTTCTAATGCTACTGTCACTGGAATAGTTTTACCAATTAACTGGCTTGGACCATACGATGCTATGGAGACATATGCAGAAAATGATATGGTTGAGTATCAGGGAAGCGTATATTATGCTATTGGGTCCAATGTAAATGGATTTATCCCACCTGGCGGAGATTGGGAGCTATTTGCTTCTAAGGGAGATACAGGTGCTACAGGGCCTACAGGGCCAACAGGTCCAACTGGAGCTTCTGGCTCTACTGGAACAGCTGGGGCTACAGGGCCAACAGGCCCCACAGGACCAACAGGGCCAACAGGTCCTAGTGGAGTTTTTGGTGCAATTGCCGTATCTTCTGACGGTGAGCTGACTGCATCAAATAAGTATTTTGTTGATACTTCATCTCCAAGAAATTTTACACTTCCAATATCTCCAGCACTTGGAGATGAGATACAAGTTTTTGATGCCACTGGCAATGCTGGAACAAATAATATTGCAATATCTACAAATTCGAATACTAATAAGATTAATGGGGTAATAGATTCAGCGTTGCTTGATGTTAATGGCGTGGCTGCAGTATTCGTATGGACTGGAACTACGTATGGTTGGAGGATGGGATAATGCCTATTAGTTTTAAAAATTTATCTGGTGTACTTAATAAAAGTCAGGTTTTTACTAGCTCTGGGCAGTGGACTGCTCCAGCAGGAGTAACATATGTACAGGTGCAGTTACGTGGAGGTAATGGCACTCACGCTGCATTCCGCTATAGTAGTGATAACGGTACCAACTCAGGAACAGCTGGAGGAACAACTTCTGCATTTTCAGTTTCTGCAGTTGGCGGAGTTGGAGGAGATTCTAGTGGTCAAGGCATTGGCATAACCACCCAGGCACAACATGATAGCACAACTGGAACTGGCCCAGCCACTATAACATTTTTTGCAGATACGGTTCCTGGAACTGGATATTCAATCACAGTTGGTTCAGGTACTGGGGCTTTTGCTGTAATTAGTTGGGTAGGATAGTTTAGTCATCTCCACAAACCTTTATTGTGGTAAAATAAACCTATGTCTAATCCGTCCAATTTATATGCTGAAAAGGTTTTTGCTGAGCATCCACTAGCATTATGGGCATTTGATGAAAAAATAGACTATCTTTCTAGATTTAGTGATGATAACAGGGATATTGCAGCTTCATGGTCTACCACCCCAATTTCAACAGTAGATTTCACATCTGAAACCCCAACAGCTGAAGAGTTAGTTGGTAATCCGTTTCCAGAAATTGATGCCAATAAGATTCAGTCAGTTTTAACTGGCACACCAGTATTAAATCAAAAACTATCTATTATGGCACCAGCCATAAGCATTGAGTCTTTTAATTCAGACATGCAAACATTTACAATTAGCTTTTACGTTAAGATTCCACACTCCTATACATCTGCTGTAGAAATAGGATATTATACGGTTGGTGGAACTACAAATTTTGGAGCATCAGAAAGCTTTAGTGTACCAATTCCAAATGAATGGGCTATGTACTCTGCAACATTCAATGTTCCATTTAATGGAGAAGACATTAAGCCCTTTATTTCGTTTTCTTATATTGATCAGGTTGTCATAGGTGGATCTGCACCATCTAATGGCTATGAATTTATCATTACTGGATTTAACGTTGGGCAGTGGTCAGAAGAGTTTAATGCGACATCTCTTGGAATTGGATTTACAACATCTGATACCCTCGATAGTCCAGCTGTATATTTTTATAATGAAGCAGGCAATGCACTAGATCCAACCACATTAATGGCAGAAGCATATATACCTGCATATCAATATGGCCTTGGGTCAAATGATGCTAAATACATTATTTCAAATAATAGACTATTGGCAAAAAATACATCTATTCCAATGGTATATGGTTCATCAAATTTAACAAAACTTATTCCAAACCCAGGCAATATTATCTTTACTAATCCACCAACTGGAGTTACTCCAATCCCAAGCATGGCATATCCATCTTTGATGATTCCTAGCCTAGGGATGCTAACTAATGCTGGTAGATACAATGTATATACATTTGAGGCATGGCTAAGGATAGACAATAGGTCTGAGGTATCTAGAAAAATTTTAGGGCCAATGTTTTCAAATGATGGTTTGTACGTAGACGGTCCATTCCTCAAACTAAGCATTGGTGGATCAACAGCCTCCTACTTTGTTGGTGAATGGTATAGGCCAATGCTGGTAGATATTCGCTTAGGAATTAACTCAGCAAGTTTATTGGTTAATGGTGAAGAGGTTGTATCTATTAATTTTGAGACTGCCTCCTTGACCTTTCCATCTGTTAGGTATTCAGATAATTGGGGTGTATTTGCATATCCAGATATTCCAATTATTGAAATTGAGTGTCCTGCAATTTATTCATATTTAGTTCCAGTAGCAGTTGCAAAAAGAAGGTTTGCTTATGGTCAAGCTGTAGAGTCTCCAGATGGAGTAAACAAATCTTTTGGTGCTGTAACTGCATTTATGGATTACTCGGTAGCTGACTATACTAATAATTATCAGTATCCAGATATGGGTAAATGGGGACAAGGAATTATTGAAAATGTTAACGTTGAAAATAATACTCTTTCATCTCCAAGTTATGACTTGCCAGATTTTATATTTGCTGATTCAGATTACGAGACATGGCTAGACGATCAATCTAGCAATGCTACAGAGTTTTTTACATTTGCAGACAATCCTGGATTCATTAGATTTAATAGTCTGGCGGTAACTAACCAGCCAACAAAGGGAGTATATACAGTATTTGAGGTATCTAGCTTTTCTACTACTGAAAAAAATATTATTAAGTTAGTAGATAAGTTAACTGGTGACTACCTACGATTTGCCTTGGTTAATGACACTATTAAGTGCTACATTAAGGTACGAGGAACAGAGTCTTTATTCTACGAACAGGGTGGCATTATAGTAAATAATAAGGTTTTTGCTGGAATTTCTTTCGATGTTTTCTCTAGAGAGTTTGGTGGTGATGTCCAAGCCCTATTGTCTAGATCAAATCAGCTAGCCATGCTTGTAGCAGGCGACAGCAGCTTTGAAAATATGTTTGATGGCAAGATTTACAAGATTGGGCTGTGTACAGAAAGAAATTTAAATAAAATCATTAGCTCGTTTGAATTGCTGGACTTGGGAGATATAGATGCTGGATTGCCTGGAACAACAATCTGGATCTATAGCCTAGATGGCGGAACACCAGAATCTTTTGACACTGATATTATTTATAATCACATTGCTACTTATACTCTACAGGCAAGCATTAAATACAACAATTACTCAATTACAGTTTCTGCAGATTCTTATTGGCAAGACTATTTGCCACTTTCATATTTTTCTCAATATGTTACTAATATTTTTGGTCAATCATATATTGACCTTGACTTTGTTCAGTTCAATATTGATTATCCAGTTATTCCTATTTATGAAGCTAGTACATATGATACCTCCAATGCATTAGTCAAAACATATATTAGTTTTCAGCTATTGGCTTCTGGAGCAACAAATACAATAGATACATTTTCAACAATTCAGGCTGCTCCAGCAAATAATGTTATAAACATTCAAGATTCCAGCTGGATGAGCACGGCATATCAGGTCGTTGATGGAACTGTAATATATCCACCTAAAGATGTTCCACTAAATAGTTTAGCAATTGTTACACATATTGAAATGAGTGCAATTGACGCTACAAATGACGTTATTGATATTAAAAGAATGCAGTATGCATCTCAGGCATTCAATGCTGATACTGCAAATCCAATTGGTACCAAATTTAATGTTCCAGTTTATCCTTATCAGAAGATTAGGTCACTATTTGACTATAAGACCAGAAATCCATATCGTATATATAAAGGTTCTACCCCACACCTTTATTTGACAAAAAAGACTGGACTTCAAAAATTGGGAGACTATGATCCATTAATTAATCGTGGCTTCCTAATTCCAATTAATGATAAGGCTGCAAATAGCTATAGGGTTATTGCTACCCAAATGTTTACATATTATGACTCAGACGCTTTTCCAGCTGAAGCAGTTAAGTTATTTGAGATTCAGTCATCATTAGAATATATTAAAGTATATATCAGACCTGTAGACCCATCCAGAAAAAGAGGACTGCTTTATGCAGTCAATGCCAAGACTGGTGCACAGTATGATGGTGTAGCATTTTATATTAATGGTAAGCTAACAAAAGACCCAGTTCTAACGATTAATGAGTGGGCTGCTGTTGGAATGAGATTTGCAAATCCAATGGTATTTGATGATTCTGTTGGTGCTATTAGAGTAACTGGTCCAATCCTAGCTAATAATATTTCCTATTATGAGTCTAGTGGTTTGCAAGAGGTTGAGCGTCAATCATTTAGGTTGTGGGATGCAATTGCGTATGGAACAAATACTTGGGACTTTTGGAAAGAGCTTCTTAATGCATTTGGACAGAGCTATATGTGGCAAGATGTCTTGGTGGTTTCGTCAACCAGATATGCTGGTATTAGTCCATCAGATATTTACAAGGCATATACTGGAACAGGCAAAATTATAGGCGATGACGATGCCACATTCTACATTGGTGGCACGAGTTTTGAGTCTACAACAGAACTTTTATGGTCAACAATTAGCACAAAACCTCTCTAATGTGGTATACTATTGTTCATGAATGCTAAGTTTCCTGGTCAAATTGGTGAATCTAAGATCACAGTTCTAGATAAGCAATACGACTGGGGTATTTATGTTTGGCAGAAAGAAAACGGAAAATGGTTTACGGATGGAAACGGCAACATTCTAAACATTCCGTCTCATAGGGATGATCAAATTCAGCTGCATAAGCTACGCCAAGCTGCAGCACATTATGGAGAGCCCAATGGAAAGCCAGTATTTTTTTCTGGTATGGGCAGAGTTACAGATGAAGAATATAGTGAACAAGTAGACCGCATGAAGCAGGGACTTATTCCTAATCTAAATGATCTTGGTGCTGTTGCAGCTGCCAAGCAGACCCTGGAGCTATATGGAGATGAGGGCTAATGTCTGATCAAGAGTATGAAATTCCATGGATTAGTGCTTCTGTGCCAGATTTTCAACCAGAAGAAAATATTTTTAAGTCACAGGATCCCTTTAATAAGTCTTGGGAACACCTAAAGTCATTTTCTGGTTTAGACAAAAACTTTAAGCGTCGTTCTGAGAGAATGATCAAAGCATATGACACAATGACCTTTACTGGCATTGACATTAATAACCAGGGATACCAAGATAGTGCTCTTGCTGTTAGCAGTGGTATTAATGGAGCACAGTCTAAAGAGATTAATCCAGGTAAAGTATTTCACAACGGATATGGCATGTTTGATGTCATTACTCCGCCATGGAACCTTTATGAGCTTGCAAACTACTATGATACTTCTTTTGCCAACCACGCAGCTATTGATGCCAAGGTTGCAAATACAGTAGGTTTGGGATATGACTTCCACATTTCTGAGCGTACAATGCTACGTCTTGAAAATGATATGGATGAGGATCAAAGACAACGTGCTCGTTCTCGCATTGAGAGAGCTAAGATTCAGTTGCGTGATTGGCTAGAAAGTCTAAATAGTGATGATTCCTTTACTCATACCATGCAAAAGATTGCTACAGACTTAGAAGCAACTGGTAATGGATATATGGAGGTTGGCAGAACAGTACGTGGTGAAATTGGCTATATTGGCCACATTCCTGCTACAACTATGCGTATTCGTAGATTGCGTGATGGCTATGTTCAGATTATTGGTCAGAAGGTTGTTTACTTTAGAAACTTCGGAGCCAAGAATCCAAATCCTGTAACTGCAGATCCACGTCCAAATGAAATTATTCACTTCAAGGCTTACTCACCACTAAACACTTTCTATGGTGTCCCTGACATCATGTCTGCAATTAGTTCTCTACATGGAGACCAGCTGGCATCTCAGTACAATATTGACTACTTTGCTAATAAGGCAACTCCTAGATACATCGTTACTCTCAAGGGTGCAAAGCTATCGTCTGATGCAGAAGATAAGCTATTTAGATTCTTACAAACCAACCTAAAGGGGCAATCTCACAGAACGCTATATATTCCACTGCCTGGAGATTCTGAGACCAATAAGGTTGAATTTAAAATGGAGCCAATTGAGAATGGTGTTCAAGAGGCTTCTTTCAAGGAATACCGCAAGCAAAATCGTGATGACATTTTAGTAGCACACCAAGTTCCACTGTCTAAGATTGGTGGTGGAGATTCTGCAGCTATCGCAGCAGCTCTAGCACAAGATCGCACCTTTAAGGAGCAGGTATCTAGACCAGCACAGCGTAATCTAGAAAAGATGATCAATAAGATCATTCGTGAAGAAACTGACATTCTTGAATTTAAGTTTAATGAGCTAACTCTAACTGATGAGATTGCTCAATCCCAGATTCTCGAAAGATATGTCAAGACTCAGATCATGGTTCCAAATGAAGCACGTTCTGTTCTTGGACTCCCACAGCGTAATGATGGGGATAATCCTTTTGAGATGTCTGCACGTCAGGCTACAGATATGAGAGCAAATCTAGCACAAAATCGTGAAAGAGATGCAGAAAGAACAAATAATCAATCTGACAGCCCTGCTACTATAGCTGGTCGTAATGCCCAGGGAGAGGGGAGCTCTTCAGCGTAAATTGTTGTAAAATCGTAACAATTGCACAAAAGGGTTCTATAATTAAGTAGTATGACTATATCTAAAGCACATTGGGATATGGAGGGGGATAACGTCCGCCTCTCAATGCCCTTTTCTAAGGTAGATGAAGAGAGACGCATCGTCTCAGGATTTGCCACACTTGACAACATTGACAAGCAGGCAGACATTGTTACTACTGATGCTAGTATAAAGGCTTTTAAGAAATTCCGTGGGAATATTCGTGAAATGCACCAGCCAACAGCAGTAGGAAAGATGGTATCTTTCAAAGAAGACAAGTACTTTGATCCAGAGTCAAAGAAGTTTTATTCTGGAGTATATGTTTCTGCATATATCTCTAAGGGTGCACAGAGCACATGGGAAAAGGTTCTAGATGGAACCCTTTCTGGTTTTTCTATTGGTGGAAAGATGAACAAGTGGGATGATGGTTATGACGCTAAGTTGGACAAGGCAGTCCGTATTATCAAAGATTATGACCTCACAGAACTTTCGCTAGTAGACAACCCAGCAAATCAGTTTGCTAATATTTTTTCTATTGAAAAAGTTGATGGGGTAGATGTCATGAAGGGCGAAGCAGTTAATACTGTTCTTGAGAACGTATTTTATGACCAGGAATCTGGTTTGGTGATGGTTTCAGAAAATGATTCTGAGACAAGCCCACTAACTGGCAATACAATGCAAAACATAGGTTTCGTTGAGAAGATGGATGACGAAAAAACAGAAATGATAAAGTTCTTAGTTGATAGTGCTAAAGGCATTGATCTTTCTAAGATGAACAAGGAGGTAAGTCCTATGACTGAAGATACAACAGTTGCAACTGAAGAAGTTGTAGTTGAAAAATCAGACGAGGTCGCTCCAGAGGCAGACACAACAGTGGAGAAGTCAGAAGAGACAACAGAAGCTGCTGCTGAAGAGGTTGCTGTAGAGGCTACTGAGGCTGTAGAGGCATCTGACGAAGTAGAGAAGGCTGACACTGTTTCAGCTGAAACTGCTGCAGAAGAGGCTCCTGCAAATGAAGTGTCAAAGTCAGAAGAGGTCGTCACAGCAGCAATTGCTGAGATCCGTGACGGTATCACAACAGCCTTTAGCGATCTAACATCAGTTGTCAAGTCACTAAATGACGAGATTGCTGACCTGAAGAAGTCTCTTAGCTTAGTTAACGCCAAGCTAGATGATGCTGAGAGCGACTTTAACAATATTGGAAAGCGTATTGACGCTGTAGAGGCAGATACAGCTTTCCGTAAATCTGGCGATCTAGGCGAGATCGTACAGGAACAACCTGTAAAGGTTGAAAAATCCCTATGGGGCGGACGTTTCCTCAAAACTGCCGACTTATTTCGATAAAGTTAAAATCACTTAGGAGGTGACAATATGTCGGAAGAGATTATGAACAATACAGATATTGCAAAGGCTGCCGAGCAGGGAGTTTTTGCTTCTGGAGGTGTTGGTGGTGTAACTGACCCAGGTCTTGGAAGTGATGGTTACGGTACCCTTGGTAACGTACCAACTGCAAACTATGGTGTGACCACTGGCCCAAACGCTGTTAACCCTTCTGGTGATGCAGGAAGCGGTATCCTACGCCCTGAACAGGCACGTCGTTTTATTGACTACGTATGGGATGCTACTGTTCTCGCCAAAGATGGTCGTCGTGTAACTATGAGAGCTAACACTATGGAGCTTGAGAAAGTTAACGTAGGTGAGCGTGTAATCCGTGCAGCCGCTCAGGCTGACAGTGCATATACAAATGCTGGTGCAACCTTTAGCAAGGTAGAGCTAACAACCAAGAAGATTCGTCTTGACTGGGAAGTTTCTGCTGAAGCTCTAGAGGATGGTATTGAGGGTGCTGCCCTTGAGGACCACCTAGTCCGTCTAATGACAAATGCTTTTGCAAATGACATTGAGGACCTAGCAATTAATGGTGATGGAACAACTGGTAACTTCCTTTCAATTTTGGAAGGTTTCGTTAACCGTGTTAAGACCAATGGTGATGCACACGAGGCTGTTGTAACAGTCGCTGACAACGCATGGACCCCAGATGTAATGCAGGACATTATTCTGGCCATGCCACGTAAGTACCGTGCACTTAAGTCTAACCTTAAGTTCTACGCAGGTACAGACGCTTTCCAGGGTATCGTTAAGAACAACGGTACACTGTCTGACGCAATTGCTGAGGCACTTGGAAAGAACGGTAACACACCAGCTAACACTCAGGCTTACCTAGACGGTGCAGGCCAGACCTTCGGTGGAGCACGTACTACTCGTGTTCTAGGAATTGACGTACAGGAAGTTCCTTACTACCCAGAAGGCTATGTTGATCTAACATTCCCATCCAACCGTGTTTGGGGATTCCAGAGAGACATCACTGTAAACCGTGAGTACAAGCCAAAGAAGGACACCATTGAGTACACCGTATTCGTACGTTTCGGTGTTCAGTGGGAGGAAGAGGACGCTGTCGCATTTGCTGATGCAGCTGCAGATAGCTAAACCTTAGTTATCCTTTTATAGGGGGCAGGGGCATTTAGCTCCTGCCCTCTTCTTATTAATCTGTTATAATTGAATAAACATAGGAAGGAATTATATGTCAGACGATATCGTAAATGATGATGTTGTTCCAGCTACGCTGGAAGAAGGCGAAGTTATTATTCCTACAGAACTAGTTGAAAAATACAAAGAGGCTGTAGAAGAACAAAAAGCCAAAATTGAAGAGCCAGTAAAGGCTGAAGAACCTGAAGTAACAAAGGCAGCCAACGTTATCTCATTTGATATTCCAAAAGAAGATAAAACAAAGAAGGCATCAATTGGCACAGTAAATGGTGCAATTGGATCTTCTGGTGCAAACAAGAAAGACAAGGTAGCTCCAAAGACTACTCAGGAGGTTGAGAAGGTCGCAGTATTCTCAACACGCAATGTTACCTGGAATGGCGTTGGTAAGGTATACCGTGGCTATAATATTGTTACAAAAGATGAGGCTGAGCAGTGGCTTAAGCGTGATCACATTAGACTTGCAACTCCAGAAGAGGTTGCAAAGGAGTTTAATAAGTAAATGGAGATTTTGAGAGTTCCGCCATATGAGCATGTGAATATAACCTTTACAATTCCAGCTGGTTATACAACATCTACCACCTTTACAGCTGTGGTAACAGATATGGCGGATCTTTCCTCTTCTACCTCAGAACACTCAAAAGTAACTGGGGAATCAATTGTATTTGCCTTGCCAGGCAGGTATGACAATGATTATCACATCATCGTAATTGACGAAGAAAATATCCCAGTTTTAGATCAAACATATGAGATTGTTAGGCCATATGTAGACGCAACTACAAAGGCAACTCTACCATCAGAAATTGCTAAGTACGCTAAAAATGAAGAACTTGCTCGTGCAATCATTGACTCTGTTATTCCAGAAGGATTTTACTATAAGAGAAAAGTTATTGAGACAACTGGACAAAATGTAGACTATATTCCTGTTTGGGATAACGTTACAAAGGTTTTAGAGGCTTATGAAAATAATGAGCTTATTACAGATTATTCTTTTGAACTAACAAAAGACAAAACTGCTATTATTCAAACATACACTGGAAGACTAAACAGAGAAGAAGTTGCCCCACTTATTATTCCACTTGCTATGTCAGACTCAGTTGATTTTCCATATCCATTGATTAAGGGTTTCCCAAGAGGGTATGATTATAGATTTGTAGTTGAGTATGGATATTACGGTGTACCATCAGACATTGTAAGGGCTACAGAGTTGCTAGTAGAAGACATTGAATGTGGAAGACTAGACTATTACAAGCGTTACATATCTGATTATAATACAGATCAGTTTAAGATGAAGTTTGATTCTCGTGTTTTTGAGGGGACTGGAAACGTTCTTGTAGACAAGATACTATCAAAGTATGCCAAGTCTATTAAGTTCTTGGGAGTGCTGTAATGATATGCGAAACTCCAGATTTTATGTTTCCAATGCTTGCAGATGTTTACTATCCTATAGTTGAGCAAACTGCTGGTTATGGAAATGTGTCAAAGACTTGGGTAATTGACAAGACTATTGCTTGTAGTTTTTCTGCTGGTGGTGCAGGCTCTAAGGAAGAAATTATTCCAAACGTAGACTTAACACAAAGCTCTCTCTTAGTTGGTAGGGTAAAGACAGATATTAGGATATCATCCAGACAAGACCCAAACTCTATTACCAATGTTATCATAACAAATATTAGAGATAAAAATGGTAACCCTATCTATCTTGAAACAGCAGGCCCTAGAAAGAATAAGTCTACAATTTTTGAAATAGCCACACAGCAACCATTTGCTGGACCATTTGGCTCTATTGAATACTACAAGCTAATTCTTAGAAGATCAGAAAACCAGGCGGTAGACGTATGATTTCTGTAAAATTTGATAGTAGACAATTTATGAGAGACATGAACAATATCATGGAATATTCTGCTGGCTTTTTAGAGGGTGCAAATCGTGGGAAGCAGCTAATGTTAAATAACGTTGGTAAGGCCACTATAGAACTAATTAAAGACTATATTGATGCCCATGCTAGGGTAAATCCAAATATGCTTCACCATATGTATGAGTGGCAAAAGACTGGAAGTCCACAGGCACGACTTTTCGATATTGATTATAATGTTTCTGGAATGGGGCTATCTATTAAATCAACTTTTAGGCAGTCAACTTCAATTAAGAAGGGCTCTACTGTTCCATTCTATGACAAAGCAAGAATTATGGAGTATGGAATTCCAGTAAAGATTACTCCTAAAAAAGCAAGTGTTTTGGCTTTTGAAGATAATGGTGAAACAGTTTTTACCAACAAAGAGATAGCGGTAGATAAGCCTGGTGGACCAGAGGTTGCAGGCTCTTATGAAAGAGTATTTGATTCTTTTTTCACTGCTTATTTTTCTCAGGCATTTTTATTGAAAACTGGTATCCTTGGATATATCGAAGACACCAGAATTTATAAAAAGAATCTTCGTGCAGGAAAGTCTTTGGGAAGGCCAAAGGGTATTACTACAGGCTATCGCTGGATTGCCAATTTGGATAAGGTGAACTAATGTCAGAATCGTTGCTAAATACACCTATCTTGTGGATTAACAGTTATCTACAAGAAAAGCTACAAGAAGGGCTTGGTTTTTCTACTGTGCCGTTTTTCCCAACAGGTCCAACTACGCTAGAGCTTTTGCAATCAGCCACAGTAGAAGAGTCTGGAGTTATGTCAGTTTGGGACAGAATGTTTAGAATGCGTAGAAGCCCATTTCCACATGTTAAGACAGAGCAGGTGCTCTATTACTTTTATACAACTGGATCAGACTATCAGCTAAAAATGGTTCAAATTCAAGAAAATATCATGCGTTTAATGGATCGTGAAGATGAAACAGCAGAAGAGATTAATAGCTGGGCACATGCTAAGGGAACAATAACAGTCAATGGTGAGCCATTAACCAATAAGTTTTATTTCCACAAGTTTAAGGTTTATCATCTGGAGGAAGCCAGAGATATAGTTGACTTTGGAACTGCTAGGACTTATGCTGGAAATAAGATAATTATTGATTATGAATATCATCAGATGCCAGAGCTAACTAATCCATCAGGTAGCATATAAAACACTGCTATAATTAGCTTGAGGAAACATCGCCCTTTTTTATACCATACTAGAAAAAGAGGTGAAAAATATGGCATATACACGTGGTTCAAGCTCTAACATCATTGTTGGTGCAGCAGCTCTTTTTACCTACGAAGCAGGTACATTGACTGACGCTGATCTACCATCGTACGTAGCTGGAACATCCTTCAAGGACACCCTTCAGGATGATGCAGACTTCCGTAACGTTGGTTACACCATGAATGGTCTTGAGATCCAGTTCCAGCCAGACTTTGGCGAGGTACAGGTTGACCAGGTTCTTGACGTTGCTAAGCTATACAAGCAAGGCATGCAGGTTAACCTAAACACCACATTTGCTGAGTCTACTCTAGAGAACCTTCTATTTGCTCTTGCTGGCAAGGACGAAGACCTATCTACAGTAGCTGGTAACCCAACCATGAACCTGTCCGCAGGTGACATTGGTGAGTGCCCAGTTGAGCGTGGTCTAATTGCAGTTGGTCCTGGTACAGGTGACTGTGCTGCTTCCGACCAGATTGAGCGTGTTTACGTTGCATACCGTGCACTATCTATTGAGAGTGTTACTGTAGGTGCAAAGCGTGACGAAGCTACAATGTTTGAGGTATCATTCCGTTTGCTACCAAATGACTCAGCTTCTTACGGTAAGATCGTAGACCGTACTATCCCAGCTAGCTAATAGCTATCTTATAACTTAATACTCAGAACCGTCCTAGTTATTGCTAGGGCGGTTTTGTTTTTGGTACAATAGTAGGATGGCAACTACAGTTTACAAAAGTGGCACGGTATACACAATAGATGGCAAAGAGCTATACCTAACTCCATTAAAGATCAAATACTATAGGCAATTTATGGATGCCTTTAATTTGGTCAAAGACTCTAAAAATGACGATGATGCTATATCTTTGATTGTGGATTGTGTTGCAATTACTATGAAGCAGTATTATCCAGAATTTAGCACCCCAGAAGAGGTAGAGGATAATTTTGATTTAAGCACTATTTATAAGATATTAGAGATTGCTGGAGAGATTACAATTAGTCAAGATAAAAATGAATCTGTAACTAAACAGGCAAATGATTCTGAGTCTAGTTGGGATAATCTAGATCTGGCTAAAATGGAAGCTGAAGCCTTTTTGCTAGGCATTTGGAAAGACTACGAAGATTTAGAAACATCTCTCTCTATGCCAGAGCTAATAGCCACTTTAAACTCTAAGCGAGATGCTGACTATAACGAAAAAAAGTTTTTGGCAGCCATTCAGGGTGTTGATTTAGATAAGCAAACTGGTAAGGCCGATGAGAATGCATGGGAAAAGCTAAAGGCTAAAGTATTTAGTGGTGGTAAAACTGCTGATCCAAATGACATAACTTCACTACAGGGATATAATGCTCAGAAAGCTGGGTTTGGAATCGGCATGGGGCTTAGTTACGAAGATTTGACCCAGAAAAACTAAGGGTATTGTGTTATAATTAGACTACCCCTTTACAAGGAAATAGAGAGGAAAACATGGCTACAACAGTCAATGAGACAAAGACAATTAAGTTGATGGATGGCACTGAGATTAGTGTTCGTCCACTTAAGATTTCTCTGCTACGTGAGTTTACCAAGAAGTTTGAGGGAATCACAGACATTGCAGAAGATAACGATAAGTCAATGACATTGTTGATAGAGTGTGTTCAGATTGCTATGAGACAGTACAAGCCAGAGCTTGCTGCTGACACTGCAGCCCTTGAAGACATTCTTGATTTGCCAACTGTTTATAGCATTATTGAGGCTGCATCTGGAGTAAATCTAAATGGAACCTCACTAGTGGGACCAACAGTTACAAATTAATCAAACATGAGGTGCTAGTGAATGGCTGATATTGAAGCTAATATTGGAATAGGAATTGATACTTCCAATGCTTTGGCAGCAATTAGAGGTCTCCAAAGAGAAATATCAGCCTTTCAAAAGCAACTGCAAACAACATCTGCATCAAATGCTGCTCAAGCAGCTAATCTTCAAAGATCATTAATATCTGACATTAATGCAACTGGTAAGTTTGCTGCCAGACTGAAGACAATTAAGTCTAGTACTGAAACTTTTACAACTGCACTTGAAAAAAACAAGCTCTCTATGGGAGAGTACTTTAGATATGGTGCAGCAAGCACAAAGGCATTTTCTCAAAACTTTGTTAATGAATTTAATACGATTGAAAAGGTTGCTCGTGAAAGAGTAAAGACTCTTCAGACACAATATATCTCCCTTGGTCGTGATGCTAATGGTGCACTAAAGGCAATTTCTGTTAGACCACTTTCACTAGATATGAATGATCTAGCTACAAAAACTGCAATTGCTGCACAGAAACAACAGATTTTTAATCAACTATTAAAGCAGGGATCAACCAATCTTCTAAACTTTGGTAAGAATACTCAGTGGGCTGGTCGCCAGCTTATGGTTGGTTTCACTATTCCGCTTTCTATTTTTGGAACAACTGCTGCTCAAACATTCATGAAGATGGAAGAGCAAGCAATTAGATTCAAGCGTGTGTATGGTGAACTGTTTACTACTGAAGCAGAAACAAATGCAATGGCAAAACAAATTCAAGAACTTGCTCTTGAGTTTACCAAGTATGGTGTAGCTGTTGAAGGCACAATGTCATTAGCTGCAGATGCTGCTGCTATGGGTAAAATGGGTGCAGACCTTACAGCTCAGGTCGCAGAAGCTACTAGACTTGCTGTGCTTGGTAATGTTGAACAGGCCCAGGCACTTGAAACTACAATTTCACTTACTAACGCTTTTGGTACTGCTGCTGATGAGCTTGCACAAAAGATTAACTTCTTGAACGCAGTTGAAAACCAGACTGTGACATCTATTGAAGATTTGACTATTGCTATTCCAAAGGCTGGTCCAGTTATCAAGCAGCTTGGTGGTAACGTAGAAGACCTAGCATTCTTCCTAACAGCAATGAAGGAAGGTGGAATTAATGCATCTGAGGGTGCTAACGCACTAAAGTCTGGTCTTGCATCTCTTATTAATCCAACAGATAAAGCATCAGAAATGCTACTTGGTTTTGGAATTAATATTCAAAAAATTGTAGATGCTAATAAGGGTGACGTACGTGGCATTGTTTTGGATTTTGCTGCAGCACTAGATACCTTAGACCCAACAACACGTGCACGTGCTATTGAGCAACTATTTGGTAAGTTCCAGTTCTCTCGTTTGTCTACACTATTCCAAAACGTTATCCAAGATGGAACACAGGCCCAGAGAGTTCTAGAGCTAGCAAATGCTACAACAGGAGAGCTTGCTGCTCTATCTGAACGAGAGTTGGGTAGACTAGAAGAGTCAACTAGTTATAAATTCCAGAAGGCAGTTGCAGATTTGCAAGCAGCCATTGCCCCAGTTGGAGAAGACTTCTTAAAGGCAATTACTCCAGTTATTGAGTTTGCAACAAAGATACTTAATGCATTCAATAATATGGATGCTGGAGTAAGACAGTTTGTTGTAACTGCAACCGCAGTTCTTGGTGGACTTGGTCCAATTTTGATTATGACCTTTGGTCTTTTGGCTAACGGTGTTGCCAATGCTCTTAAGGGATTTGCCTTCTTACGTGAAAGATTCCTTGGTTTAGGAAACCAAAGTAACACTCTTGGTGATCAGCTTGACTACATGACTCAGCAACAGCTAGAGGCTGCAGCGGTAGCAGCATCACTAGAGCAAGTGCATAGCACACTAATTCAAAGATTTACATCTGAGCGAGATGCTGTTGATGCACTAACTGCAGCCTATCGTAGGAATGCCTCTGCATTGGCTGGTCTTAATGTAGCACCAATTCCAACAAATATTGGTAGACCAAGAAAAATGAAGGATGGCGGTATCGTAATGGTACCTGGATCTGGCAAGGGGGATAAGGTCCCTGCAATGCTAGAGCCAGGAGAAGCTATTATTCCTGGAGAGATGGTCAAGAAGTATGGTGGCCTAATTAATGGAATGATTGCTGACTCTATTCCTGGATACCAAAAGGGTCGTAGAGCACCAAGCAGCACAGAGTTTGCTCACGTTACCGAAAGAGAAACAATTCCTGTTACTCAGCTATTAAGAGTTTTAGAAAGTGCACCTGGAAAAGTATCAGCAGCACTTATGGCAACAGTTAAAGATTATGCAGCAACGTTTGGAGACACAGTTGGTGCACATATTTATTCTGGATTAGGATTTAGCCAATCTAGAGAGCTTAATGTTGGCATGAGAAATAATGCAGCTGTAAGTGCTCAAGACTTCCTATCTGACTTCCAAACTCAGGGTATTGGTAAGTGGCAACAGGCACTTAATAATGGTGGCGTAAGGCTTCAAGATGTTGCAGATGAGTTGCTGGCATATGACCAACAGCTTCAAGATGGCGTTGCAGCATTAGTCCAGCAAAATAAAAATGCAACCATTACATCAAAGCAATTTGCTGCATTAGAAGCAGAGGTACGGTCATCGCTACCAGCTACATCTAAGCTAAGAACTGCACTAGATGCAGCAGCCAATGGATTATTTGAATTTAGAATAAATGTTAATGAGGCAGACGTTAAGGCTGCTGGTCTAGACCTATATAGCGTTCCATCTGGTGCTGATCCAACTAGAATGTCTACAAAGAAACGATTTAGGATGAACTCTGGAAGAGAGGCTAGGGCTGGAGGAAATCGTGTTATTAGATCAGAAGCTATTGGTGGAGTTCAGCTAGCAGCACTTACTTCATTTAATGATCAGGCTGCATCAACTGCTCAAACAGCATCAGAATCAAAGAGAACTAAGAAAATTGCCAAAGATACTGTTGACGGATATGTAAATGAATTAGAGCGTGGTCAAAAGAGAGCAAGGCAGTCTGCAAGACGTGTAAGCACTGGTGGTGCCGTTAAGTTTGATGAGCGTTCTGGTCAGTATATGTCGTCTGCTAAATTTGAAAAGCAGCAAGCAGCTAGACAAGAGGCTTCTAATAGAGTAACCAATATGGCAATTGGATCTATGACTAATTTTGCAAATAAGATTCAGGGTGCTTCATTTGCAGTAGCTGGTATTGCTGGAGTTATGACAATGTTTGGCGGTACTGTTGGAGAAATTGGTGGAATTCTATTCCAACTCTCTGGAGCCATTGGTAGCTTAATTCTAGTTACTCAGCTGCTAATTACTGCAAAGATGAAAGAAGCAGCTGCTAGTGCTGTTGCAGGACTTGGTGGTCCAAAGGGAATGTTGGGTGGGGCAGGATTACTAAAGAACATTGGTACTGTATTAAGTGCAGCAGTTCCAAACCTAATGAGATTTATACCAGTTATTGGTGCAGTCGTCGCAGGGCTTGGAGTTCTTGGATTTGTAATTGAACAAATTAACAAGCAAAAAGAAAAAGTTGAAGGTTTGGGCAATGCAGCATTTGCTACTGGAGAAAAGATTGGTCAATTAGGCAGTGCTTTTGGATTTACTCCAAAGACCAGTGCATTGCCAACAGCCTTCCAGGGGCAGGCAGCAGTATCTCCAGAAGCAGCAGCTCAAGCATCAGCAATGGCTGCTAGTGAAGAATTTAAGACTCAGTGGTCTAAGGAAATTGAAGCAATCAAGTCTGCAACACCAGCCCAAGCAGACGCTATCTTATATTCTTTAGCACAGCAGTTATCTGTCTCTGGAGCACCAGCTGATGTAGTTCAAGCAATTATTAAGGCAATTACAGAGGCAGCTGGACAAACTAGCCTAAATCTATCTTTTGCAAAAATTGATTTTAGTAGCGGTACTGCAAAGATGGCTGTAACTGAAGCAGTTAATCTATTCAAGAAAGATGCAGACGCTGTAGCAAAACAACAATCAGTAACCCTAACTGGTGGAGTTCAGGTTGCAAGAAATCCACAAATTGTAAGTCAGCTAAATAAAGAAAATGCTGCAATTGCTGCTGGGGCGTTTGCTTCAGACATTACTGCACTTAATATGCAGCTAATGGAGGGAACAATCTCTGCTGATCAGTTTAATGTAAAGATGGGAGAATTGTCTACCAACTTTGCTAGCCTGGGTGAGCAAGGACAGAAGCTGGTACTTCCTGATTTAATTGCTAAGTTTGGGCCTGATGCAGTTAAAACTGTTGAGGGTATCAAGAGTATGGAAGACTCCTTTAAGCTTTTGCAAGCAGCTGCAGCAGGCCTAGACCCAACCACTGTACAAAACATTGCAGCTGCAATTAAAGAGGGGCAGGACAGCACTGATCCAGAAAAAACTAAAAAGTACAAGGCTGCTCAGGATCAGTTAAACAAGGTTCTTAAAACTCAGGCTAATGTAACTGCTGAAAATGTTAAAAGAAGCAAGGAAAAGCTTAAGCAGGATGAGTTACAGGCAGAATTTACAGCATCTACAGATGCTATTCAGGCAGACATAGATGCAATTCTTGAGCAAAATGCTGCATATGAAGACTTAATTGCAAAGGGATGGTCAGTTGCAGATGCCCTGGCTGCTGTTAGAAGTGAAAACTTTATGAATGCATATGCAGCAGCTGCTAACGCTACAGCACAGCAACAGGTTATTGATAAGTTTAAAGAACTACTTAATATTACAAAAACATCTCCAGTTACCGCTGGAGGTGGTGGTGGTCCAGCAAAGAAGAGTCCATATGAAGAGGCTGTAGAGCAACTAAGAGAACAAAGAAAAGAAATTATTAATACAAATGTTGCATATAATAAGCTTACTAAGGCTGGGCTAAGTGCTAAAGATGCATTTGCTGCAGCACAAGACCCAATGCTTGCAGCTGCAGTTGCCTCTACTAAGGTAGGAACTGATAAGTGGGAAAAACTCCTTAAATTAATTAATCTTGTAAATGCTGCAACTCAAAAGCAAGCAAGACAGCAGTCTCTGCTAGACGGAAAGACACTAAGACAGCAAACTCAGGCATTTACCAACATGTCCTCATCCCTACAATCAATGGGTCTAGATCTTGAAGACATGCAAAATATTATGTCTGATGAGGTTTGGGGACCAGCATTTGCTAAAGACTTTATGAAAGACGGAGTGCTTAACACTACTGATGTTCTTAATAAGATTAAGCAAATTCAAAAGCAGAAAGATGTAGAGTTTAACTTTAATCTAACAACTAAAGAGGGTGCTGCAAGTGAATTCCAGAAAATTTATGATAAGGTCGTTGGATTCCTTGGTGAGCAAAAGGTTAAGGTTGAGCTAGACTTCCAAGCCGCAAATGCAGCTGACGAAGATATTGTTCAAAAAGCTGAGGATCAAATTGCTGCCCTACAATACAAGATTGACGATTATGAAGCAGGATTGTCTCAGATTCAGGACAAGGAAGACGCTGTTAATGAAAAGTATGACGCAAGACAGAAGTCTTTGGACAAGATTCAGAAAACTAATGAACGAATTGCTCGTCAACAAAAGGGTCAGTTGGCTATTGCAGATGCACTTGCACAAGGAGATTTGGCTGCAGCTGCTTCTGCAATGCAGGAAGCTAGTGCTCAAAAGGCACAGGATGCAGCTGACGCTCAGAAAGAAGCTTTGGATATTGCCAGACAAAAAGAGTTGGCAGCACTCACATCAGCTGATGGTAAGACCAGGGCACAGCTTGAAGCTGATATTAAGAAGGTCAAGCAAGAAATCTTTGACATCGAAGAAAAAACTCTTGAGCCAGCTCGTGAAAGAATTCGTTTAAGAGAAATTGATAAGCGAGAAGCAATCGATGCACTTGACGCACAAATTCTAAAGTGGGATCAGCTACAGAACAAGGTTAATCTAGCTAAGCTCAAGCTAACTCCTGAAGAAATGGCTGCTATGGAAGCCCAGGCAAAGTTGATTAAGGACCTGCTTGAAAATTGGGATAACATTGAGGACAAAGAAGCTATTCTCAAGATTTTAAAGAAGACTGTAGAAGAAAATACTGGTGGTCAGGAGGAGCCTGCCACAGCCACTGTTACCCCCCAGCCAAATGGTAGTGGCGGTGGTGCAGGGGGTACCAAAGAGCCAACATCAACAGATGTTCTTAAACAATTCTATGGAAAGAATGTTGCTGGCTTAATTAATAATCTAGACTCTCAGGCACGTGCAGCTAAGGTTGTGGCTGATAGAGCAGCATCTACGGCTACATTTAAAGCGTCTGGACTTACTACAGCTGGATTTATAAGAAAAGTTGATTCTGTAGCAGAAAAGAATGCAAAAACTGCAAAAGCTGTTGCAGACTCTACTGCTAAATTCAAAGCTACTGGTTTAAGTTTGTCTGCATACATGAGAAAAGCCAGTGGTGGAATGATAAAGCGTTATGCTGCAGGTGGTTTTGCTATGGGAACAGATATTGTTCCAGCAGCACTAACTCCTGGAGAGTTTGTTGTACGTAAATACGCTGTTGATAATTTTGGAGTAGATAAGCTCAAGGCTATAAATAATGGAACATACAATGGCGATTCAATGTATAATTATGAGGTAAATGTAAATGTTAAGTCTGATGCTAATCCTGACCAGATTGCAAAGGCAGTGATGACGCAGATTAAGCAAATTGATTCTCAAAGAATTAGGAGCAATAGGTACTAATGGCTACTTCAGCATATCTTGGTGGAAGAAAGAAATATGGCAGACCACAAGCCATGCTCTGGTCAGAAAATCCAGGTAGGCTTGAGGGTGGGGTATATCTTCCAGACGGATATGAAGTTGGCTATGATGATGAAAATATTACAGAGCTAAACCTTCTTGACCAGTTTATTATTTTGTCAGATGATAATCGTGGTGAAATAAGCTTTAAGCCAACAAGAATTGAACAGCGTAAACGAATGATTAATGGAAGAATGCGTTCTTACCATGTCGCAGATAAGCTATCAATCTCTGTTTCTTGGAATATGCTGCCCTCTAGATCATTTAGTGTAAAGCCAAAGTTTGGTGTTGATGGCCAAGCATCAGCAACTGTTAGTGGGGATATTCCAGTATCAACCTCTGGATCGCCACTATATGCAGATCAGCAATATACAACTGATGGTGGTGCAGGTGGAGTAGACTTACTAAAGTGGTATGAAAATCACACAGGTCCATTCTGGGTATATCTAGCCTATGATAAGTATTCCAATTTTGATGACGGTGCTGTTGAAAATTCAAAATATGGTAGACTTTCGCAATATAATGAAATTATTGAAATGTATATTGCTGACTTTTCTTACAATATAGTTAAAAGAGGAAATAGTAACTATGACTTTTGGAATATCTCAGTTACCTTGGAAGAGGTATAAAGATGTTTCAAAATGATCAACTAAAAAATCACCTACTAACATCTTCAACAATTCATGGACAATCACTAGTTCTGGCTGAATGGAATCTTAACGATATTAATGAAATAGCTAGAATTGGAAATTATAGGTACCGTCCATTGGATGGTTTGGCATCTAAATATGGTTCGCTGCCATCCTCATATGATCCACTAGATGAAGGTAACTTTTATACAGGTGCAACTAATTCAGATATTGTTTTAGATGGCGGTATTGATGATGATGGCACACCAACCCTACTAAAGCAAACTAAAGATAAAGAAAAGCTATTGTATTCTTTGGAAGACTGTGTTGGAAGATTTAGACCAAGATCTGGAATTAATAAGGTAAGATATGGAATTACACCATACATTCACCACAGCAACCCCAGTATGGCATCTAGACCAAGATACTATATGGCTGATAAGAATGATAAGTTTAAGTATTGGACATCTTACAGACTTGAAAATAACATAGAATACGGAATTGCCAATATTGGTGGTTTTGGAGAAAATATCATTAATGATGCTGCTCCCTTTATTGTTTATAATCGTAGCCTACCAGCAAACCGTATAGTTATTAAAATGCAAACAAATGTTGGAACAGTAAACCTATCTCCATTTAATACAATTAATGGACAGATGCAAGACCCATTCTTTGGATACGAAAATCAAACAACTCCATCAGAATGGCAAGTTGATGTATTAATTAATAATAAATGGGAAACAGTTAAAAGGTTTTCATCAAATAGCCTTAGACCAGATGGATCTCAAATTATTGGTACTGATGGATATGTAGAGCTAACATATGGATTAATTGTTCCAGACCAGTTTAAGGATATCTTTGTTTATAATGGCGTTGTATCATCTGAGTCAGCTTTGCCAGTCCAGGCTCAAGATGGTGATGCTTATTTGATTAAAACAAGCGAATCTGACAAGGGAATTTATGCAATTTATAATGATTTGTCTTGGATACAGTTTGCACCAAAATATGGGTGGTCCTTAGCAGATGCATCAATTAATAGAGAATCTAATTTTGTAACTAATTTAGCAAATCCAGATTCGTATACTGATATTAACGTATCAAGACAATCATATAGAGAATTTCAATACATTTCTGGTGTTAGAGTTGCAGCAACAAGAATGAACAAGTACAGCTCTACTTTGGATATTATTGAAATATCTCCAAGACTTGTGGCAGATATTACTGATATGACCCAGTCTTTTAATATTACCAAAATTGCATCTGATCTAGGAACAACTGGTTTGCCAGTTGGTCAACTTCTCGCATCAACAGGAAGTTTAAATATTTTTGATCCAGATCAAGCATTTTTAGAGAGCAATCCATCATCAATTGTTCTGGCGGAATCTTTCAAAAATCTACAAATTAAGTTTTATGATGTTATTAATAATAACAATACGCTCTACTATGTTCCAATTAAAACAATGTATGTTGAATCATTCCCACAAATTAATTCTAATACCAGGGAAGTCTCAATAACGCTTAGAGATTTATATTTTTATTTTGAATCGATATCGTCACCATCTTTATTGATGACAAACGTTTCATTATCATATGCTGTATCAACACTACTTGACTATATTGGATTTTCTAACTATGTATTTAAAAGATTAGAAAACGAAACAGAAGAGATTATTCCGTTTTTCTATACTGATCCAGATAAGTCAATTGCGGAAACATTACAGGATCTTGCAATTTCTACCCAGAGTGCCATGTTTTTTGATGAGTACAACAACTTTGTGGTGATGAGCAGAAATTATATGCTACCAACAGCTGCTGATAGAGATATTGACATAACTTTGCATGGCACAAAAGATTTTGCAGTTGATGGTGCATACAAAAACAAGCAAAATGATATTTTCTTGGCTAATATTATAGATGTTTCTGCCCAGCCAGATTCTATTTTTAATGATGGAAAAATTAATTATTCAGTTAAATATATTCAAAAAAGCCAGTCTAGTGTAAGTCAGGCATATATGCTAGATGCTGGAAGAAATTGGGTATATCAGCCAGTAATTTTATGGAAAACTTCTGGAACAGAAAACTCTAAGGCTATTAATGAGCAAAAGACAACTTCTAATGCTTATACACTTACTGCAATTCCGTTAAAATCTAATTTGTCTAGTGCAGTTCCAACAGTTGTTAATGGCGAAATTATTAATAACGTAATAGATTTTGGCGAAGCAGTATACTTTTTAACCAAGTATGATGGATATTTTTATGCCAATGGAGAAATTATTAAGTTTGATGCCATAGAATATAGCATTCCAGGAATTGATGATTCAGTGTGGATTAATAGTCTAGATGAATATCAGAACTATTTTTCAAAAATTCCTTTTAATGGAAAAATGTACCCAACTGGACGTGTCAGAATTTTTGCTGAACCAAACTATAAAACAGTAAATGGTCAAACAGTATTAGCAAATGGAGAGGTAGTAAAGCATGGTCGTGGTCAATTTGGAACACAAATAGCTGAGCACTTTGCTGGCATTAATCCAAGATGGACCAATCAGGCCAATATTCGTGGTATTGGAATGAACTCAAAGTTCCTTTTTGATATATCAGAAGAAAACGAGTTAAGGGCTATTGCAGCACTATCTCAAGATGATGCATCTAGAAGGCAGGAGATTATTCAGAAAAAAGCAGCCATTAAGGTGCTTAAAGAAGAGATAAACTCACTAAATAGACAACTGATTGCTAGTCCAGGTAATTCAACTATCATTTCTGCAATTGCTACAATCAATGCTGACATTGTAGAAGCAGAGTCTGATATTGCATCTGCAATGAATACGCTTTCTAATAACTTGCAAGCATCAGTCAAATTCTTGTCTTTTGACAATGCAAATAGCCAGGCAAAAAGAACTCTTGCTAGTGGCAAAATTAAGAATTACTTTTCATCTTCGTACGTTACAGAAAATGCTAATGTAGCACCACTTTCTACAGATACCCAGATGACTCAAGCATCGGCTCTTATTATGGATGGTGCAGGATCAACTAATCCAATTTATTCTCCAATTAATCACCTAACATATGTCTATAGCTCTAGTCCAGTAGATACAGGAGAAGTTAACACCAAGTCATCGCTCTACACACATTTTGGCACTAGGATGAGGGTTGTTGGAAAGGTTTCTTCAGACATTACTGCATACCAAGAAGCAAATGGTTCAATGCCATATGTTAGTGTTGAAACAGATAATCCAGAAAGCAATCCAGTAATTTCTGGTGGGTCTGGTGGAATTGCTGGTTTGCTAAATCCAGAAACAGGCGATGGTTATTATTTTGAAATTGTTGCACTAGATGCAAATAATATTGAAGAGTATGGAATTGGAAACGTTGTTTTTTACAAAGTAATTACAAGTAGCCCAACATCAACTGCTCAGACAAAGTATTCTATGCCAGAATTGTTATGGCGTGGAATCGCAAATATAGATGTTGATGGGGGAGATTTTGCTGGACAAAGTAGGGTATTTGCCCAGGCATCTCAAACTGTCAACGACATTGCATTTGAATATGTAGATAATGTTGATGGAACTAGGACATTTTTCCTATATATGAATGGCACACAAATTGCAACTGTTGTAGATAGTAATCCTATTTCTGCTGGTAATGGAATGGCATTGTTTATTCGTGGAACATCTAGATGCATGTTTGAAAATATTTATGCATTATCACACAACTATGCTAACAACACATCGCTAAAGCTAAGCCCAGTAGTATCATCAGCGTTTGGTAAAGATCAGATTAACATTAATGAATCTTTTTCAAAATATGCAATTAGTGGCATTGTTCAATCAACATATTTGTCAAATATTAGCTCTACTGAGCCACCCAAATATAACATTTATTATGATGAGTTTGGCACTATCATGAGAGAGGCAGCTTATTTTGATGTTAAATATACTGAGGCATACCCAGCCCTATACTCAAGGATTACTCCAACAATTAGTAAGTTAAAGACATATACAACCTCTTCATATTTTGGTGGATCTTACGGTGCAGATTTCTTAGTATTTAATGCAACTGATACGTTGCTACAAATTAATTCTGGAAATAATGCTGCAGCACTATCAATTCAAGGAATTACGTTTACACAAGATTCAAGAAATGAGTTGAGCGTAGATGAATTCTTTAATGAAAAATCTAAGCTATCTAATCCAGAAATTTCTAATGGCATCGTAATTAGCTCACCATCGTTATTTAAGCAGCAGTACCAAGAAATTAAAAATAACAGATCAATTTATGGACGCAATGAATTTACAATAGATGCTATGTATATTCAAAGTAGAGATGCTGCAAACGGTCTAATGTCTTGGCTTGCTAATAAAATAATGAAGCCAAGAAAGTCAGTTGGTATTTCTATTTTCCCAACGCCAATTATCCAGTTGGGTGATATTGTGACTGTTGACTACACAGATGATGGAATTAGTCAACTTGGATATGGGTCAAATACATTTGTGGTATACCAAATTGAATATTCCAGATCTGCAGAAGGAACAGAAATGCAACTATTTTTGAGTGAGGTTGAATAGCATGCAGTCATCAAGAGCACAGCAGGCATCTAGAGTAGTTAGGGCATCATCATTTGACAGGGGCTCAGTTAAGATACCAGAGATTTATCAAGTAGAAAAAGACTCTGATGCCTTACCAGAAGAACTATTGGCATACCTACTATATGAACAGGTAGCTGGACAAGAATTGCTGTTGCTTTCTAGAAATGATATCTTAAACGGTCAAGACGTTTCATATCAAATTATTCAAAATTTGAATGACATTGCCTTTGAATATTCATCAAATAATATAATCTCTATTCCTGGGACATTAGCTGAAATTTTTAGACAATATGGAATTTTGCTTGAAACCTATGTTCCAGTAACTGATCCAAATAGTCCATCAGATCAGTCATACTGGCCAAATTACTACATAGAGGAAGAAAATGGTATTCCATACCTAATTATAGAGTTTCAGAATCTGCAAGATAATATGCAGGTTGAGCTAGAAATTATGGCATCTGGAGATACCACCACTAGTAGCCAAGGCTTGGCGTGATATAATTAATAGGGAGCGAAATGATTACGGAAATTGGTAAAGATATATTGGGTAAGTACCTTATTGGTACTGCACCAGCTTATGCTTCCTATATTGCAGTTGGCTGTGGACATAGGCCAATAACAAATCTAACATATAACATAACCAATATCTCTGCAACTAGCACAGTAACGACAATAACAGTAACTGGGCATGAGTTTATCGTGGGAGATAAAATTCTTGTTAGGTTGGCATCTACTTATGCATCTAGAAATGGCACATACACTATAACCACAACAACAACTAACACTGTATCTTTTACATTTTCTGGCGGAACAATTTCGTCTACAGCTACCACTGGAACCGCATCCTTAGATTTTTCTAGCAAAACATCTTTAGATTTTGAAATGTTTCGTGTGCCAGTAACTTCTCGTGGATTTATTGAGGAAAACGGACAAACCAAGCTAGTATTTTCTGGAGAAGTTCCAACAACAAATAGATATGAAATGACAGAAGTTGGCATTTATTCAGCAGCCTCCAATCCATCAGCTGTGGGGTATGATAGTAGAACCATTTATGCATTTACACGTGAAGAATCTTGGAAGCGTAATGAGCAATTAATTTATACTGAAGATGCTCCGCTAGATAATGGAGATATTTCAAACGACATTCATGTTTCCTTTTTAGACGAATCGGTAATTCAGACAAATGCAACCAATAAGCTATTTGCCAATTTGACAAGACAGCAAAGATCAGAGCAGGCTAGATATTTAAATAATATGATTATGCTATCCAGCAACTTTTCACAACTATCTGGAACTACTATTGGTGGAATCTCTCTTTCTGGCAAAAGCAAAATATCCTTGGCAACAGGGCTAGATCTTTCTCAAAACTCACCATCTGACATCCTGAAGTTAGCGGTTTCAGTAGTTGATGTAGATAGTAATGCTGGTGTTGCTCCACACAGAATTAGGGTTATAGCAGAGTTTACAACTAGTGACGCAAGCGGATCACTGAGATTTAATTTTGAAAGTGTGGCTGGTGCATTAACTACAACCAGGTATCAAATTTTGTCAACAACCCTAAATGATGGAGTGGTTTCTGGAAACTTCTCCTGGTCAAAAGTAAATAATGTTAACTTTTATGCATCAGCAGTAGATTCTAATGGAGACATTTTGCAGGGAAATTCTCCAACATACTATCCAACCTACTACATATCTTTAGATGCACTAAGACTCGAAAACGTTAGCTCTCTAAATCCACTATACGGATTGACAGGATATACTGCAATGCGTAATTCTGAAAATGGATTTGCTAGACCAATTATTAAGCTATCAAATACCGCAGCTATGATTGAGTTTAGGCTTGGAGTTGGAATATATAATGGCTAATAAAAAAATTAAACTAGATCCCTCTAAATGGATTGTTGATGATAATAACATGATTCATTTTAGATATAGGGTGGTTACAGATGATTTAAACCTTAAATCTGCCACATCATCCACATATTCAGTAGAGGCTCCAGCAGATATTTTTACATCTGTTATATCAAATATCTCAACAGAAGTAATAGATGAGACAACTGTTATTAGGGTAACCTGGACCACAGTACCACAATATACAGGTATGCAATATTTTGTTTTTGTACAAACCCCAGCTGACACTGCACCAATTTATAATAAAACTATTACAGATACTACATTTTCTTACGTTGTCGATAATAATGACCCAGAGTCTACTGGAGACTATGTAATTGTTGTTACTATGCCAACCACTACCAAAAACATCGTAGCAGCCTCTACCATACTTTCTAAAACAGCCACAGTGTGATATAATTAAGGTATTATGGCAAAGCTTCCAACACCAGATCGTGGTCAACCTCTTGATGTGTCATACATCTATCAAATTGTCGATGCTATTAATGATATTTCGTCTCAAATATCTTCTGCAACCTATAAGTATGCATCTATTAGCACCCCAAATGGTGGCACTCAGAATGCACTAATTACAGATACCAAGGTTGTTGGCGGTACTGTTGACATTTATTCAACGCTGACTGACGTTACTCCTGGATTGACTGTAGACAAGTCATTTAGCTTTGGCTCTGGAGAATTTAAATATCCACCAATTGTAACTGCAACACCAGTTCTTACTTCGCAATCACAAAGTGGATCTAATTTATCAGTTACTATCAAGCAGATTACAACCTCCAGGGTTGACCTATCTGTAACATTTTTTGGAACTGGTAAGGCTGCACTAAAACTAAACCTCATTGCTATTGGAATTCCAAACTAGTAGGTTTGTATGTCATTAAATGGGTATAAAACTCGTGAAGAATATAACAATTCTCCAGTAGTGGTAGCAAATAAAAAAGTTTGGTTTTTACATGGAGACTTGGTTAGAGTTCATCATCTCAACAGGTCTAATGGCATAATGTCTGTTTATAACATTAATAAGGATCAGATTGAAAGCTGTCTTGTTAGTGATTTTAAACGTGCAAGACAAAGAGCATATACGGTTGGTCAGACTGCAGATCTTGTTAATAGACATAAGAAGTATATGCCACAGCTTATGAAGCGTGGTGTAATCCCATTTCCTACTGGTAGTCAGAAGGGTGGAGAACGAGGATGGCAGGTACGTAGTTATTATTCTGAGTCGCAAGTTTTTGAGATTCGTGATATACTTGCTTCTTATCACATGGGTAGACCTAGAAAAGATAAACTAATTACAAATGATATAACTCCATCTAGGCAGGAGTTGACAAGACGTATGGGTGATGGTATACTGACTTATACCAAAACTGAAGATGGCAGGTTTATACCTGTCTGGTCAGAATCAATATAGTACGAAGGGTACATGGGTATGAATAACGAAGAGACTAAAGTTGGCGTAACGCTAGGCTATACGCTTAACTTAGGTAATTTTCAGTCACTAAGAATTGATCTAAGTGTTACTGACAATAAGCGTGAGGGCGAAAACACCAATGAGGCGTTTGAGCGTGTCTATAGCTTTGTTGAAAACAAGCTTGCTGAAAAGGTAAAAGAAGCGTCAGCTGAAATCGAAAGCAAGTAAATGGCTGAACGCAAAGACCGCATGGCTTTGCTCAGTCGCTACAGCAAGCTACATACAGCTAAGTATGGGCAAAAGCCTCAAATAAACATTAACGTAGAGCAGTGGGCAGCAGATGCCCTTATTGAGTCGTACTCTTTACAAAATTGCTACGACTTGCTACAATATTATTTCGATGTGGCACAGACTCCAGCATGGAAATACTTTGCCAACTATGCTCACGAAATTATAGAAAAGCGTGAGCAATATGAACAGGACAAACTAGAAAGAGCACAGCGTAGGCTGGCAGCAAAGAAGTGGTTAAGTGAGTAATACAGAGGCAAAAGTACTGTCTGCAGTCCTAGAAGATAAGCAAATACATGTATTGTTGCAAGCAAATGTTGAGACATTGCTTAGAACGCATAACGATATTTGGAATTTTATCAGGCTCTATTCTGAACAAAATAATGCTCTGCCACCCAAAAGCTTAGTGGTTGAAAAATTTAGAGATTTTACCCCAGTAGACGGTGTTGGTGCAACTAAGCATCATCTTGACGAATTGCAGCAAGAGTATCTTAATGATAGTCTTAAAGATATTTTACGTAATGCTGCTGGAGAAGTTCAAAGTGGTCAGGGTACAAAGGCTTTAGAAGAACTAATTACCAAAACCTCTGAACTAAAAAAGAATACCTCTGCCATCAGGGATATTGATGTTACAGATATTGAATCTGCAGTAGCATATTATGAACAGCTAAAGAGACAGCAGGAACTTGGTGCAGTTGGTATCAAGACAGGATTGCCAGGATTTGATAATTATCTTCCTGCAGGAATCATGCCAGGGCAGCTTGGTGTATTTCTGGCCTATCCAGGTATTGGAAAGTCATGGTTAAGTCTCTATTTTGCCGTACAGGCCTGGAAACAGGGTAAGTCTCCATTAGTAATTAGCCTTGAAATGAGCGAAACAGAAGTTCGTAATCGTGTATTTACGATTATGGGAGAGGGATTGTGGTCTCATCGTAAGCTTAGTTCTGGCCAAGTAGAGATTGAAGATTTGAAGCGTTGGCATAAGTCAAAGCTAGAGGGTAGACCAGAATTCCATATTATCTCAAATGATTCTGGTGGTGACATTAATCCATCAGTATTGCGTGGAAAGATTGATCAGTATAAACCAGATTTTGTTATTGTGGATTACTTGCAGCTTATGAGCCCAAACCAAAAGTCTGATAATGAGACTGTTCGTATGAAGAACCTGTCTCGTGAACTAAAGCTTCTGGCTATTGCAGAAGAGGTACCAATTATTGCTATTTCTTCAGCAACTCCAGACGATGTTACTAAACTAGATACAGTTCCTACTCTAGGTCAGACCGCATGGTCACGCCAGATTGCATATGATGCTGACTGGGTAATGGCTCTTGGTAGGGGTGCAAATTCTGACATTATTGAATGTGTGTTCCGCAAAAACCGTAATGGATTTATGGGTGAGTTCTTGGTCCAGGTAGACTTTGACAAGGGCTGGTACAAGTATAAAGACATGGAAGATATGTGGGTATAATATATGCATGGACAACTTGCATCACAAGCCCATAAAAAAATTTAATCTAAAGGGCAACATCTATGACGACTCTGCGTTGGTTAGATTGCGTGACGAGTATGCTAGACTGTTGACAACAGAAATGAAAATTTCTGGATATGTACCAAGACTTGACATTAATCAAGATTTTACAATAGAATATAACCAAGAAAAACAATATTTTGAATTTGAATTAACATTATATGGAGTATACGTAGGAAAAAAGAAAAGCCAATGGATATTAGGAATAGACGAAACAAGGGTAGTGCTTACACAGCAGAGCAGGTTAAACGAGTTCTCACAGGAGCAGGTGTAAGTATAGAGTCTGAGGTTGACTCTGATTACATTATCTTTTGCCCATTTCATGGTAACCACAGAACTCCAGCAGGCGAAGTAGACAAGACATCTGGCATTTTCTTTTGCTTTTCTTGTCTCCATGTCACAGATCTTGTAGAACTAATTATGCATATGTCAGGCAGAACATATTTTGAGGCTGTGCGTTATATTAAGTCTAAAGAAGATAGTGGCAACCTAGAAGCTGAAATTAATAAAAAGCTTATTGTGCAACCAATGTACGTACAATATGACCAGGTATTAATTAAGCGACTAAATCAACAAGCCATAGATTCCCCACGTGCAATGAGATATTATTCTGGTAGACAGATTACAGAAGATTCTGTTAAGAAATTCTCATTGGGTTATTCTGAAAAGCAAGATATGGTTACTATACCAGTTCATTCTCCAGATGGCATAGAGGTTGGATTTGTTGGAAGATCCATAGATGGCAAAGAATTTAAGAATACTCCAGGTTTGCCAAAGGCCAAAGTTTTATTTAACCTGCATAGAGTTAAGACAGCGAATAGAGTTTACGTAGTGGAGTCATCTTTTGATGCTATTAGGCTAGACCAATGTGGTTTTGCAGCGGTAGCAACATTAGGAGCAAATGTCTCCAATATACAAATAGAACTTCTTCAAAAATACTTCAATGACATTATTGTTATTGCTGATAATGATGAGGCAGGCGGAAATATGAAAGACAGGATTATTAATAAACTTGGATCTCGTGTTTCTGTTATACAACTAGATAAGAAATACAAGGATATTGGCGATATGGATGACGAAGCTATTAAAAATCTTGAACATTCATTTGACAAATCCATAGCTGCAATGCTAAACTGATACAGCTAATTTACATAGCAAATACTATAAGGAGAAAACACTATGAGTGTTATTAAAGGGCTAAAGAATATCAATGCACTACTTGATAAGCCAAAGTACGATGAAAATACAGCCAAGGTTCGTTGGCTAAAGCTAGCAGATGGTCAGTCTGTTAAGATTCGTTTCATTGAAGAGCTGGACGAAGATTCAGCAAGCTATTCACCAGATCGTGGCCTTGCTCTTGTTGTTAAGGAGCACACCAATCCAAAGGACTACAAGCGTAAGGCTGTAGATACTATGGACACTGAGGGTCGTGACTGGGCAGAAGAGATGCACCGCAAGGATCCAAAGGCTGGCTGGAGAGCACGTCTACGCTTCTACTGCAACGTTCTAGTTGACGATGGTATTGAAGCACCATACGTAGCAATCTGGTCTATGGGTGTAAGCAAGCAGTCAGCATTCAACACTATTCGTGAGTATGCACTAGAGACTGGTAGCATTTCTAATCTACAGTGGAAGCTAAAGCGTAATGGCCAGGGTACTGAGACCAGCTACACTCTAATTCCATCTGCACCAGACACACAGCCTTTTGCTTGGTCTGACGTAAAGCCATTTCCTCTAGAGTCTGCATTGAATAAGGTTCCATATGCAGAGCAGGAGGCATTCTACCTTGGCTTTGATACTCCATCAGCATCTGCTACTTCCAACATGGATTGGTAATAGGGGATACTTTTGAGTTACGTTGGCTTGCATGTCCACTCCCACTTTAGTTTGTTTGATGGGATTGCGACTCCTACAGAATACATTGATAGAGCTATAGAGCTAGGCATGCCTGCTCTTGCACTAACAGACCATGGATCGCTGTCTGGGCACCGTGAATTCTATCGTATTGCTAAAGAAAAGGGCATCAAGCCAATCCTTGGCGTAGAAGGATACATAACTGAAAATCGCTTTGACCAAAGAGACAAAGAAGAACGTAAGGGACCTTTGGACTTGGTCTACAATCACATTATTGTTCTCGCCAAGAACAAAGTTGGGTTAGAAAACTTAAACAAGCTCAACGAAATTGCGTGGACTGAGGGTTATTACAAGAAGCCACGTATCGACTACGAGGTGCTAGAGAAGTACTCAGAAGGGCTAATTGTTCTTTCTGGGTGCCTCTCTGGTGCCCTAGCCAAAGCTATTGAGGCTGAAGAGTTTGCAGAAGCAAAAAGAATTATTGAGTGGCACAAGCGTGTCTTTGGAGACGACTATTACATTGAGGTAATGCCACATAATCCTGCAGAAGTAAACAAGCAATTGCTTGCACTTGCAGATGAGTATGGAGTTACTCCAGTAGTTACTCCAGACTGCCACCACGCTCACACTGGACAGAAAGAAATCCAGGAGCTAAAGCTTATCCTTAACACTTACTCTAACAAGGTGCAAAAGGACGTTACGTACGAGAAGTCTACCAAGTTTGATAGTCTAGTAGATAAGCTGGACTATCTATATGGTAAGCGAGACATTACGTTTACTGAGTTTGATATTCACCTACTATCTGACGAAGAGATGCATGATGCCATGAAAGCTCAGGGTATTGATCGTGAAGATATGTATGAGGCCACAATTACAATTGCAAATAAGATTGAAGAATATGGCATTAAAGATCATCTAAATCTATTGCCAGTACAATATCAAGATCCAGATGGGGAGTTACTAAAATTAGCCATTGATGGATTGAAGCAACGTGGACTATCAGAAAAGCAAGAATATCTTGATAGGCTAAATGAAGAACTAGAAGTAATCAAGGCAAAGAACTTTGGCCCATACTTCTTGGTTGTTCGTAACATGATTGCATGGGCCAAGCAAGAGGGTATTATGGTGGGACCAGGTCGTGGTTCTGCTGCAGGCTCATTACTTTGTTATGCACTTGGAATTACAGATGTAGACCCAATTGTTCATGGTCTACTATTCTTCCGTTTCATTAATCCAGAACGTAATGACTTTCCAGATATTGATACGGATATTCAAGATTCACGTCGTGAAGAAGTTAAGGATTATCTAGTTAGGCAGTATCGCCACGTGGCATCTATTGCTACCTTTCTAGAATTTAAAGATAAGGGCGTAGTGCGTGATATTGCACGTGTCCTAAACATTCCATTGACTGATGTCAATAAGGTTATGAAGGTGGTGGACACTTGGGATGATTACTGTACGTCAAAACAAGCAGCATGGTTTAGGGAAAAGTATCCAGAGATTGAAAGATATGGTGACCAACTTCGTGGGCGTATTAGGGGAACTGGTATTCACGCTGCTGGTGTTGTTACTTCTAAGTCTCCAATATTTAAAGTTGCTCCAATGGAAACTAGAACGTCGCCAGGTAGCGGAGAAAGAATCCCAGTAGTAGCAGTAGACATGGAAGAAGCAGAGCGTATTGGTCTTATTAAGATTGATGCTCTAGGTCTTAAAACCTTGTCAGTTATTCAGGATACTCTTGCCATTATCAAAGACAGAACTGGAAAGAGGATTGACCTTCTTTCGCTAAATATGGAAGATGCTAAAGTTTATGAGATGCTTTCTTCTGGATTCACTAAAGGCGTGTTCCAATGTGAAGCTACGCCATATACAAATCTATTGGTTAAGATGGGTGTTAAGAATTTTGCAGAGCTTGCAGCTTCTAATGCATTAGTACGTCCTGGTGCTATGAATACAATTGGTAAGGACTACATTGCTCGTAAGCATGGTAAGCAAAACATTGCATATCACCACCAGGTTATGAAAGCATTTACACAAGAAACTTATGGATGCATCCTATACCAAGAGCAAGTTATGCAGGCCTGTACAGAGCTTGGCGGTATGACAATGGCTGAGGCTGACAAGGTTCGTAAGATCATTGGTAAGAAAAAGGATGCCAAGGAGTTTAAGCAATTCCAAGATAGATTTGTGGAAGGTGCTTCACGCTTCTTGACTCCAAATGCAGCACTAGAGCTATGGCATGACTTTGAGGCTCACGCAGGATACTCATTTAATAAGTCTCACGCTGTTGCATATTCCACCCTATCTTATTGGACTGCATGGCTAAAGTACTACTATCCACTAGAGTTCATGTACTCTCTTCTAAAGAATGAAAAAGATAAGGATGCTCGTACAGAATATCTAATTGAGGCAAAGCGTATGAACATTCCAATTCGTTTGCCACACATTAATGAATCTGACATTGATTTTAAGATTGAAGGCAAGGGCATTAGGTTTGGTCTAAGTGCTATCAAGTTTATTAGTGATAACATTGCACAAAAATATATTGCTGCTAGACCTTTTGCATCTTATAAAGAGTTAGAGGAATTTACTTTTGGTAAGGGCAATGGTGTTAACAGTCGTGCATTACATGCTTTGCGTGTCATTGGTGCTGCAACCTTTGCTGATCAGCCAAGAAATGATGATGAGATTCGTGAAAATCTGTATGAATATTTAAATCTACCAGAATTTAACATTACTGTGCCTAATCACTTCCACGCATTTATTAATGAGGTAGCAGACTTTGAAGAAAAGGGCTCATTTGTATTGATGGGAATGGTCAAGAGCATCAAGAGAGGTAAGGGCTGGTCTCGTGTAGAGATTCTAGATAAGACTGGTAGCGTAGGCATCTTCGATGAAGAGCAAACCGCTATTGAGCCAGGAAAGACATATATTCTTTTGGCAAGTGATAATAGAATTACAACTGCAATTCAAGTAGAAGAAATTAAAAATGTTGACTCTGCACTTATCAAGTTTTTGAATTATAAGCAATTGCCGTTTAAGGATGATGAGATGTATGTAGTATCTTTTAAGCCACGAATTACAAAGACTGGCAAAAAGATGGCAACGTTAACCCTTGCAGATAGTTCACGTGATTTGCATCCTGTAACAGTATTCCCAACAGCTTTCCCTAAAGCATATATGAAAATTAAAGAGGGAAACGCATACAAGTTTGAACTTGGAAAAACTAAAGATGGTACCGTAATAATGGAGGACGTAATTGACCACAGTTGAAGAAGCTCTAGCACAGCTAGATCCAAAGATTAGAAAGCGTTTGGCTACAGGAGAGGGCATTAAGACAGAAATGCAGCCAACTCCCAGTGCTGGACTTAATAGGGCACTTGGTGGTGGATTCCCATATGGCAGACAGGTTTTGTTGTGGGGTAGCAAGTCCAGTGCAAAATCTTCTCTATGCCTACAGATGATTGGTATGGCACAGAAAGAGGGCAAACTTTGTGCATGGATTGATGCAGAAATGTCCTATGACGAGGAATGGGCCAAGAAGCTGGGCGTAGATACGTCAAAACTAATTTACTCTGAGGCACGAAGCATTAATGATATGGTTGATGTTGGTGTTGCACTATTGGGTGCAGGTGTGGACATTATTGTGATTGACAGTATTAGTTCGCTTTTGCCAGCGGTATACTTTGAGAAAGACTCTGATGAACTTAAGCCATTGGATCAGACTAAGCAGATTGGTGCTGAGTCTAAGGATCTTAAGCATGCTTGGCTAATGCTGAACTGGGCAAACAACAGAGAAAAGCCTGCATTGGTTATTGCCATTTCTCAGGCACGTAACAATATTCAACAAACCTATACTCAGGCTGCACCAACAGGTGGACTCACAACGCAATTTATGTCGTCCACTATTGTTAAGCTATTCTCATCAAGCTCTGACTCACAAGCCATTAAGGCAAAGATTCAGGTTGGTGACAAGCTTATTGAGCAAAAGGTTGGACGTAAAGTTCGTTGGGAAGTTCTAAATTCTAAGACATCTGCACCAGGAGATAGTGCTGAATATGACTTCTACTATCGAGGTGACCTAGTTGGAATTGATTCAATTGGAGATCTTGTTGATACTGCAGAGATGCTTGGTTTTGTAAATCGAACTGGTGCCTGGTATCAACTAGAAGATGGCACAAAGCTACAAGGGCGTGATGCCTTTGTCGCCAGGGTAAAAGAAGATTTAGCATTGCAGAATCAACTCAAAGAAAAGCTATCTAATGTCTAAATATTCTGTAGTAGAAGGTAAATTTCCTTGCCACACTTGCAAAGAAATGGTTTACAGTTTACGATTTTATAATGAAACAAAAGATTTAACTTGGCTATGCAAGAGTGGGCATATGTCTAGGGTTTCTTTAATTACTAAAAAAACAAAGAAAGATTATGAGCGAGAAGAGCGAAAGTAAGCGTCTTGGTGCCAAGCAGCACAAAAATTCTGGTAGAAATACAAAGAAGGGAGATGCTACTTGGGAAAACTTTACGGTTGACTTTAAAGAGGTTGGCAAAAGTTTTACTATCAATAAAGATGTATGGGCTAAGGCTACTACTGATGCTATTAGAAATAATAATGATCCTGCCATTGTCGTAGTTATTGGAGACAGTGGTATTAAAACTAGGTTAGCAGTAATTGAGCTTAGCCTACTTGAACAACTATTGGGTGATGGTGTATAATAGTATGATGGAAGCAACAGAAAATAAAAATAATTTAGACAGAATCAATGGGCTTGCAGAAATTGCTGATTACATGCAAGATGAAGAATTGACCAGTGCACTAACTTTTATTGCCAAGGTAATTCTAAAGCCAGATATTCCAATGCATGTTGCAACACTTGAAATTGTAAGACTTCAAGCTATTGCTGCCAAGATGGCATTTAAGGCAACATGGATGACAAACGTAGATAAGGGAGATAGAGCGAAGAAGAATATTTACTATACAGCTGCTGAATCAATTAATGATCTAGTTTCTGCACTTAAATATATTATTCGCTAAGTGGCTATTATGGCAAAAAATTTATTGCAACAAGTTATGCTTAAGGGTGAGCAGACTATACAGAAGAAATCATTTCTTAATACTCAAGAGCTAATCGATAAAATTAACTATGGGTATATTGCAAAGCGTGTACCAAAGTTTGCACAAAAGAAAACTTTTGCACCAAGCACAATTGCGTTTTCTCATGGAGAATGTCCAAGATATTGGTACCTAGCTTTTGAGGGCGGTGTCTTTGAGGACAATGCGGATGCTTATGGCGGTGCCAATATGACTAGCGGAACTAAGTCTCATGAGCGTATCCAGCAAGCCATGGCTGATGCAGGTATTCTTAAGGATGCAGAATTCAAGATTACTTATAGCGACCCACCAATTTTTGGTTTTGGAGACGTTATTCTTGACTGGGCTGGAGAAGATCTGCTCGGAGAAATTAAGACTATGCCAAGCGAGGGATTTGAATATCGCAAGGCAAGTGGCAAGCCAAAGCTAGGTCACCTAGTTCAGCTACTAATTTATATGAAGATTCTAAACAAGACAAAAGCTGTCTTGATTTATGAAAACAAAAACAATCATGATCTTCTGGTTATTCCAGTAGAAATTAATGATTATTACGTCAGGTGGGTAAACCAGACATTCGAATGGATGAGAACGGTAAGAAAGGCGTGGGAAGACAAGACCATGCCAGAAAAAAATTATCGATCCAATTCCAAAATTTGCAAGACCTGTCCGCTATCTAAGGTCTGTGCAGATGCTGGTAAGGGAGTGATTAAGATTAAGTCCCTGGAGCCAATAGATGAAAACAAAGCATTGTCAATGGTGTGACAACACATTTGAAACTAATATTTCATACCAAATATACTGCTCACCAGCTTGCAGAGAAGATGCGACTAAAGAAAAAATTACACAGAGATATGCCATAGCTAGGCGTAACAAAAGGCATGGCAAAGAGAGAAAATGCAAGTCTTGTGGCATGTCGTTGTCTGCCTATAATGACGAAGTCCTATGTCAATCATGCCTGGTTAGCCCTTCTGATGTTGCAAAAGCTTTAAAAGAAATTAAAGGATTTGGCAATGGTAGATTTGAGTAAGTTTTCTATTCAACCAGATACAATTATGTCCATTGATGCAAGCACTAATAGTCTTGCGTTTGCTATTTATAAAGATAAAGAATTGTTTAAGTTTGGCAAGATAGAGTTTGTTGGATCAACTACATATGAAAAAGTAGTGGATGCGTGTAAAAAAACATCTGGGTTTATTAAGCTTTATCCAATTGATGCAATTGTTATTGAGCATACTGTTTTTATGAATAGTCCAAAGACTGCTGCAGACCTAGCATTAGTCCAGGGGGCTCTTTTAGGGGCATCTGGAGCAAAGGTAATTAAGTCAGTAGCTCCAATAACGTGGCAGAATTATATTGGAAATAAAAAGTTTTCTACTGAAGAAAAGTTAGCATTAAGAAAGCAGTATCCTGATAAGTCAGATTCATGGTATAAAAATTTTGAACGTAATGCTAGAAAAGAAAAAACTATAAGATATATTGATGTTCAGTATGATAAGACAATTACTGATAATGACGTGGCAGATGCAATTGCAATTGGTCACTACGCAATCAATAATTGGGAAAGGTTGACAAAGTAGCTTATGTCTAGTAAACTATATACGAATGAATTGTGGTTAAAGAAAAGATACCACATGGACAAACGCACACCAGAACAAATTGCAAAAGAGTGTGGGGTAAGTGTAGAAACAATCTACGTCTACCTTGCTAAATTTGGACTAAGGAAGTCTAAGCGATGAGATTTATTAAACATTTCTATAAAATTGGCATTGGGCTAATCAAGAGTATAACCTGTAAGCATATAGATTTTAGAGTTGCTTCTTGCCCATTTACTGGATATACCTATACAACCTGTAATGTATGCCACAAGAAATTAAGTATTCAACCAACGGAGCAAAATGCCAAGAATTAAAAAGTTATCAGACATTAAGCCTACCAAGTTTGCACGTGAATATTCACTAGAGATAGATGGTTTTGTCATAAATCGTGGTGATATTATTAAGATTCGTGGTGAGCATGGTGTCCAGTTTAAGTTTGATTCACTGGTCACTAATACCCTGACTGGTGTACAATGGATAGACTGTTTTGAAGTGCACAGGGGCCAGAGTGGAACTTATAGATCTTTCAGGGCAGAGAAAATTAAGAGAATACCAAGGAGGAGAAAGAGTGAGCGTAGAAGAAAATCTAGTACAACATCTTGATGAAGTAAACAAGGTTGTTGAAAAGTATCTTCAGGGTGCTGAGCCTACCCAAATCTCTAAGGAACTCGATCTGCCAAGACAGAAGGTGGTTGCTCACATTAAAGAGTGGCAGCATATGGCATCAGACAATGCAGCAATTCGTGCTCGTGCCAAAGAAGCCTTGGTTGGTGCAGATACTCATTACAATAAGTTAATTCAAAAAGCATATGAGGTTATTGATGATGCAACCACAACTGCAAATCTCGGTGCCAAGACTGCAGCTATTAAACTAGTTCTTGACATTGAAGCTAAACGAATTGATATGTTACAAAAAGCTGGACTTCTGGAAAATAAAGAATTGGCAGAAGAGATGGTTGAGATTGAGCGTAAGCAAGAAATTCTAGTTGGTATTCTTAGAGATATTGCAGCTGAATACCCACAAATACGTGACGAAATTATGCGACGACTTTCTGCGGTATCAAAAGAACAAGAAGTGATTACGGTAGTACATAAAGATGTTTGATGATTTTTTAGAAGCCCTCAAGTCTGATCACTTTGATGAGCGTCCAGTAGACGTAAAGACATTTGTCGAAGGATTAGACTACCTGGCACAACCTCCACTTTCACAGGTACAGTATGACATTGTAGAGGCAATGAGCCAAATCTATAGGCTAGAAGATTTAATTGAGCTTATGGGTGATACTGAAGGTAGAAGGCACTATAATAAATATACTAAGAACGAGATTATTCTCCAGCTTGGTAAGGGGTCTGGTAAAGATTTTACTTCAACAGTTGCATGTGCGTATATTGTATATAAACTTTTATGTCTTAAAGATCCTGCTAGGTATTTTGGAAAGCCTAGCGGTGATGCAATTGACATTATCAATGTGGCTATTAACGCCCAGCAAGCAAAGAACGTTTTCTTTAAAGGTTTTAAAACAAAGATTGAAAAATCTCCTTGGTTTGCAGGAAAGTTCTATGCGAAAGCGGAGAGTATTGAGTTTGATAAATCTATTACAGTTTACTCAGGTCATTCAGAACGAGAGTCCCACGAGGGTCTCAACCTTATCTTGGCAGTGCTTGATGAGATCTCTGGTTTTGCTACGGAGATTGGAACAGGAAATGATCAGGGTAAAACTGCGGATAACATCTATAAAGCCTTCCGTGCATCAGTAGATTCTCGTTTTCCAGATTTGGGCAAGGTAGCCCTACTATCATTCCCACGTTTTCCTGGAGACTTTATATCTACCAGATATGATTCTGTAATTGCTGAAAAAGAGGTAATTACTCAAAAGCATACTTTCATCATGAATCCAGATCTTCCAGAAAATGCAGATGGCAATAGTCTGACAATTGAATGGGATGAAGACAATATCGTTAGTTACAAATACCCAGGAGTCTTTGCACTTAAGCGTCCAACCTGGATTGTCAATCCTACTCGTAAGATTGATGATTTTAAACTTGCATTCTTTACAGATATGGGAGATGCCATGCAACGATTTGCTTGTGTTCCAACGTTTGCATCTGACGCATTCTTTAAGCAGCAAGAAAAAGTTCGTGCAGCAATGACTTTGCGTAATCCATTAGATTCAAATCGTAGATTTGATGAAACTTTTAAGCCAGACCCTAACAAGGTATATTTTATACATGCTGACCTTGCACAAAAGCATGACAAGTGTGCAGTTGCAATTGCTCACGTAGATAAGTGGGTAAATATTCAAGTGCTTAAGGACTATCAACAAATTGCCCCAGTTGTTGTTGTAGATGCAGTAGCCTGGTGGGAGCCACGCATTGAAGGTCCAGTAAATCTTTCTGATGTTAAGCAGTGGATTCAAAATCTTCGTAGACTTGGATTTAATATTGGCATGGTATCCTTTGACCGCTGGCAATCTTTTGATATTCAGAATGAATTAAAGGCTGTTGGCATTAGAACTGAAACTGTTTCTGTTGCCAAAAAACATTATGAAGATATGGCCATGTTGGTATACGAAGAGCGTGTTGCAATGCCAGCTATTGATTTGCTTTTCCAGGAATTAACAGAGCTTAAAATTATGAGGGGTAATAGAGTTGACCACCCACGCAAATCATCTAAAGACTTAGCAGACGCTGTATGTGGTGCAATCTTTGGTGCTATATCTCATACGCCAAGAGATCAAAACCTTGAAGTAGAGATTCATACTTTTAGAGATAGACCAAAAGACCCAGTTGACAAAATCAATGATGATGTGATAAAATATAAGCCTATGCCAAAAGATGTTGAAGACTATTTGGGTAGATTTAATCTAATCTAGATTAAACATTAAGGAGAAATATGAAGCTTAGTAAGCTATCTATTGCCGTAGTTACAGCACTAACTGCAGCAACTTTGTCTGTGGGTCCTGCGTATGCAAACACTCAGACTCTAACAATCGCTGGTGCTGCAGCAACTGGTGGAACCACTTCTGCAAATGCAGTTGCTATTCCAGTACCAGGAGACAATGTGTTGGCAGCAAATGCACTAAGCATTTCTGTTTCTGGTCTAGCAAATAACGTAACAGTTTCTGCTACTGCCACCAATGCATTCTTGCTAACGACTCTTGCAGGGGCTACCTCTGCTAGTGGTTCTGCAACTGTCTCTGTAAATACTGGGTCTAGTACTAGCGTTGAGGTATTTGTATTTACCAAGACTACTGCTACAGGATCTGTTGTTGTTACAGTTGGAAACACTCAGACTACATATTATGTAAAGGGAACTGCTGGAGATGTCTCCAAGGTTTCTGTTTCAGCACCATCAATTGGAATTGCTGGATCTACACAGTCTGTGGTAATTTCTGCTTTTGACAGATACGATAATGCAAAGCCAAGTGGTTCTGTAAATCTTGTAATTAACACTAATGGTGCCATTACTACCACAAGTGTTACTACAACTGCTTCTGGAACCGTAAGTCATACTGTTACTCTGCCATCTACTGGTTCTGTAACCATAACTGCATATGCAGCTAGCTCTTCTGCTACTGCAACCATCGCAGTTGGTCAGCCACGTAACCTAGAGGCAGAGCTAACTGCTGCACTTGCTAGCGTTGCTACTTTGACTGCAAATCTGGCCACAGCAAATACTGCTAAGGCTGATTTGGAAAAGGAAGTTCGTAAGCTAAAGTGGCAATACAACAAGCTTGTAAAGAAGTATAATGTTGGTAAGCCAAAGTCACAAAGACTTGCTTTTATTAAGTAGTCAGTGATAATATTGTAGAGGGGAAGGGGCTAAAATCTCTTCCCCTTTACTGTCAATAGATTATAAAAAGGAGTTAGAATAGATGTCCATAGGAATAGTCTATTTTTCTAACTATTCGGGAAACACAAAAAGATTGGTGGATAAGCTAGATGGAAATGCTGTTCGTATTCCTATTGATTGGGATAGCTCTAATCCTACCACTGTTTCTCGTGAGTACATTCTTATTGTACCTACTTATGGTGGGGGTAGTGAAAAACCTGCAATCCCACGACAGGTTCGACATTTTTTAAATATCGAACAAAACAGAAACCTATTGCGTGGAGTAATAGGAACTGGTAACACAAACTTTGGAGAGCATTACTGCAAAGCAGCAGATATGATCTCAGAAAAAACAGGTGTTCCTGTCATTGCCAGGGTAGAAATATTCGGCACTGATGAGGATGTAATTAAAATAAAAGAGAGGTTGAAAGTACTGTATGACTACGAATAACGGATACAGCTATCATGAGCTAAATGCCATGCTTAATCTATATGATACAAATGGCAAGATTCAATTTGATAAGGATAAGGCAGCTGCCAAGGCATACTTCTTAGACCATGTCAATCAAAATACAGTATTTTTCCACAGCCTTGAAGAGAAGCTTGGCTATTTAGTAGAAAATAATTATTATGAGTCAGAGGTGCTTGATCAATATTCTTTTGACTTTATTAAAGAGCTATTCAAGCATGCTTACTCTTATAAGTTTAGATTCCCCACATTTGTTGGTGCCTACAAGTTTTACACAAGCTATGCACTCAAGACCTTTGATGGAGAAAGATATTTAGAAAGGTTTGAAGATCGTGTATGTATGAACGCACTCATGCTAGCACGTGGAGACGAAAGCTTAGCAAAAGATTTAGTTGATGAAATCATTTCTGGTCGCTTCCAGCCTGCAACCCCAACGTTTTTGAATGCTGGAAAGAAACAGCGTGGTGAGTTTGTTTCCTGCTTCCTACTTCGTGTTGAGGACAACATGGAGTCAATTGCTCGTGCAATTACATCATCATTACAATTATCAAAGCGTGGTGGGGGTGTTGGTCTAAATCTAACTAATATTCGTGAGCTTGGTGCTCCTATTAAGAAGATTGAAAACCAGTCTTCTGGCATTATTCCAGTTATGAAAATGCTTGAAGACGCTTTCTCCTACGCCAACCAGCTCGGTGCAAGACAGGGTGCAGGTGCGGTTTACCTAAACGCTCACCACCCAGACATCATGCGTTTCCTAGACACCAAGCGTGAGAACGCTGACGAGAAGATTCGTATCAAGACCCTAAGCTTGGGAGTGGTAATTCCAGATGTTACTATTGAACTTGCTAGAAATAATGATGACATGTATCTTTTCTCTCCATATGATGTAGAGAGGGTATATGGAAAGCCAATGAGCGACATCTCTATTACAGAAATGTATCAGACTCTTGTAGATGATCCTAGAATTAAAAAGTCTAAAATTAAGGCACGTGAACTATTTGAACGTATTGCAGAAATTCAGTTTGAGTCAGGTTATCCATACATTGTTTATGAAGATACAGTAAACAAAGAGAACCCAATCCAGGGTCGCATCAACATGTCAAACCACTGCTCCGAAATTCTACAGGTGAACACTCCCACCACTTATAATAACGATATGTCTTATAAGGATATTGGTAAGGATATTTCTTGTAATCTTGGATCTCTAAATATTGCCAAAGCAATGGAGTCATCTGATTTTGGAAAAACAATTGAAGTTGCAATTCGTGCATTAACATCTGTTTCTGAACAGTCATATATTGATTCAGTTATGTCAGTAGCTGAGGGAAATAAAAAGTCTCGTGCTATTGGTTTGGGGCAGATGAATCTACACGGATATTTTGGAAAGGAGAAAATGTATTATGGAGACGAAGAATCAATTGACTTCACCAATATTTACTTCTACACCGTGCTGTTTCATGCACTCAGAGCAAGCAACAAGCTTGCAATTGAAACCAAGTCGCCGTTTGAAGGGTTTGAAAAGAGTAAATATGCATCTGGTGAATTCTTTGACAAGTACGTACACCAAGAGTGGAAACCAGCAACTGAAAAGGTTAGCAGAATTTTTGCTGAGGCAAAGATTCAGATACCTACACAAAAAGAGTGGGAAGCACTTAAAGAAAGTGTAATGAAGCACGGTATCTACAACCAGAATCTTCAGGCTGTTCCTCCAACTGGTTCGATCAGCTACATCAACAACTCGACCAGCTCTATTCACCCAATTGCATCTCAGATTGAGATTCGTAAAGAGGGAAAGCTGGGTCGTGTCTATTACCCAGCTCCATTTCTAACTAATGATAATCGTGAATATTTTGAAGATGCCTATGAGATTGGTCCTGAAAAAATTATTGATATCTATGCAGCTGCACAGCAGCACGTAGACCAAGGGCTTTCCTTAACATTATTCTTTAAGGATACTGCAACTACTCGTGATGTAAATCGTGCTCAGATTTACGCATGGAAGAAGGGCATTAAAACTATTTATTACATTCGTATTAGACAGAATGCACTAGAAGGAACAGAAATGGAGGGATGCGTTTCATGTCAGCTATAACAAGACCAATTAACTGGAACAAGGTTGAAGATCCTATTGACTTAGAGGTATGGAATAGGCTTACTGCTAATTTCTGGCTACCAGAAAAGGTTCCACTATCTAATGATATTCAGTCCTGGTCTACTTTGCGTGACCACGAAAAGCTACTAACTGTTAGAGTTTTTACTGGTCTAACCATGCTAGACACCATTCAGGGCACAGTTGGTGCCATGAGCCTCATGCCAGATGCTAGAACTCAGCATGAAGAAGCCGTTATTACAAATATTGCCTTTATGGAATCTGTACATGCAAAGTCATACTCTAGCGTATTCTCTACACTAATCTCTACCCAGGAGATTGAGGATGCTTTCCGCTGGTCAGAAGATAATCCATACCTACAGAAGAAGGCACAGATCGTTCTTGACAGGTATCATGGCGATGACCCATTGAAGAGAAAGGTTGCCTCTACTCTTCTGGAATCATTCCTTTTCTACTCAGGTTTCTATCTGCCAATGTACTGGTCATCCAGAGCCAAGCTCACCAACACTGCTGACCTAATTCGCCTAATCATTCGTGACGAGGCCATTCACGGTTACTACATTGGCTACAAGTTCCAGCAAGCATTTAATGAGCTTGATTGGAATGATCAAGAAGATATTAAGCAATATGCATATGGATTGCTTATGGAACTTTACGACAACGAAATTAAATATACTGCTGACCTTTACGATGAGGTTGGACTAACTGAGGATGTTAAAAAGTTCTTGCATTACAATGCGAATAAGGCACTAATGAATCTGGGATTTGAGGCACTCTTTCCTAAAGAGGTATGCGATGTCAATCCTGCAATCCTTGCTGCCCTATCTCCAAACTCAGATGAAAACCATGACTTCTTTTCTGGCTCTGGATCGTCTTACGTAATTGGTAAGCACGAAGCTACTACTGATGAAGACTGGGAATTTTAATAGACAGGAAAAATATGAAAGAAATAAAACACTTACACTTAATGGTTAGGGCAGAAATCACTAATCCAATTAGCGATGAGGCTAACGCTAAGCTTTGGCTTATTGATTTAGTTAAGCTAATTGATATGAAAATTGCAGCTGGACCAATTTCTAAGTATATCGATATGCCTGGAAATGAAGGTGTAACTGCAGCGGTATCTGTAGAAACATCACATATTGCATTACATATTTGGGAAAAGCTAGATCCAATGATTCTACAATTTGATCTATATACTTGTGGAGAATTAAATTATCTACAGGTTCTTGATCATCTTGTTGCTACTTTTGGAATTACTAAAATGCAATGGCAATATTTAGATAGGGCAAATGGTTTTGAACTAATTAATGCTTCACATTCATAGATGCCTTTAGATATAAGGGGTGTGGTTTTTACCATGCCCCTTTTTCTTATAAGCTAGTATAATTATACAAGAATACATCCAGCTACCCCAACTAGGAGGATGGTACAATTAACAATAAAGTAGGTCGTGCATTTGCTGCACTGGCATTAGTTTTCATGCCATTATTTTGGTCTACCCCTGCTTCTGCAAGCCAACAAAGTCTTATAGATGCTCAGGCTGACTTAGTTGTAGCACAGCAAGAGGTTGTCAGTGCCTCTGCTGCTTTAGAATTAGCTAATCAAATATTGGCCTCCGCATCTGCTGAGGTTACAAGAACACTTCAAGAACGTAACAATACAGCTACAGTTATTCCTGGAACATCTTCTAGTACTGTTCAAAATGTAGTTCAAAATGGCACATTTGATAGCACTGTAGGATGGTCAAATGTTATAGCAAGCAATACGGTGTATGGAACTGGGGCATCTCCACTAATTTATAACAATACTCTTAAGGGATCGTATACATCTGGAATTTATATTTATCAGCAAGGAACATTTCCAAGTCCAACAAGACAAGTAACTTTTGCTGTAGACGTATGGAACTATGACACTAATGAAGGCAACAGGGTAAACAATCCAGACTATTATCGTATTGAGTTTAGAACATATGACGCAGCTGGAAATAGACTTAATTATTATAATCTTGAATGGTCTCAGTGGCATAATTATTGGATTACTAGAGGTGCAACATATACCTTAAATACAGATGCAGTTAGGTGGGATATTGGTTTTAGAATGGCAGACGCTGGATTCTGGGCTGGTGCATTTGGTCCAGTAATGGATAACGTAGTCCTTAATGCAACGATGACTACCAGCACACCAGATCAAACGGTATATGATTCAGATAAGCAAGCAGCCTATGACTCTGCAGTTAATGCATACAATCAAGCAGTAATTGATCAGCAAGCTGCACAAAATCGTCTTACGGCTGCAAATGCTGAGGTAGCAAGATTACAACAGCTGATAATTGACCTAACACCATTCTTAAATGCTCCAACAAATCTTCAGGCAACACTAACAGACTCTGCAGTTAACTTAACATGGGATGCTCCAGCTACACATTCTTCTGGAGTGGTTGTAGAGCGATATGCAATTATGTGGTCTACCACAAATTTTACACAAAATGGCTGGGGCTGGGCACATGATCAAACTTCAGTATCAATACCTCTTAGTGTTTTGGCAAGTACTGGTGGATTAGGAAATGAATTTCAGTTTGCAATTAGAGCAGATAATGACACACAGGCTATTTATTCAGCAAGATCAAACGTTGTTTCTGTTCAAACAGTTGCTCCACCATGGTGGCAAATTCAATTTAATGAAAATGATACAGTAACAATTGGTGCACCAGATGGATTTGTTTTTGCAAACCCTACTGCGTGGTATGGGGCTCCAGATGGAACATGTGGTATTAGTGTTTCTTCAACTGTTTCTAGTTTAATTACTGGAAGGGCAACTGCATCTTTTATAGCAAATAATGATTTATTTACTGATCCATGTCCTGGAACCTATAAGGTTTTGAGGCTTAGTACACCAATAACTAACGCACCAGTAGTTAATCCAGAACCAACACCTACACCAACACCTACACCAGAACCTACACCAACCCCAGAACCAACTCCAGAACCAACTCCAGAACCAAC
>JACCDT011633857.1_pt1 | contig 70216 bp, 74 predicted proteins | sample 7446291 | NCBI WGS metagenome assembly JACCDT01 (sample SAMN15323446, study PRJNA562643) | freshwater metagenome | isolation source: river surface water | place: USA:Blue River Watershed | collected 2017-08-17 | reverse complement strand
TTTGATCGATTGATAATATGATATATATGTCCACCAACATTAACACGAGGTGCTCGAGCCATATTTATATTATATCATAAAAACGATACCTGACACCGATTACCCACCGATTACCTAGACTGCTGGGTGCATTAAGTGACGTTAGAACCTATTTTATGTTCAATCCTGTTATAAATCCAGTCATTTTAAACTGGTGCTTATGATAGATATAACAACGAAAAAGCTCCACACAGATAAAGCAAGTGTTTTGCTTTTCCGTATGAAGCTTGGTTACTTCACATTGAGCACTGGGGTGACTCCGCCCTGACCGATGAGGAAGGTGCATTTGCCACCGCCGCAGACATCGTGCATCATCTTAATCTGCTCCAGTTGCAGGAATTGACTCGGGTTCAACTGCATTGACTCCCGATAGGCGTTGTCAGCTTTCGCCCGACTGGCCTCAGCTTCCTTCCGTTGATCTTCAGCGAGCTTGCGCTGCTGTTCCGTGAGCTGGCGCTGTTGCTGTGCCGCCGTCTCAATGCGCTGACTTTTGATCGAATCGGGAGGGTTTGCCTTACCGACGGTGATCTGGATCAGCTTGACGGGGATCTTCGCGCTCTCAACGTACTGAGTCATAGCAATCGATACTTCTGTGTCAATTGCCTCGATGGCGCTCGTGTTGATGGCGGTCTCATTCATGCCGTGCTTGCGCACCGCCTGACGAACCCGATTCGAGAACTCTTTCTCGACATTGTTTTTGTACCATTCCGGCCCGAAGTTCTTGATCAAGTCGACAGAGTTTGTGATCTGCAATCGAATGATCGCATCGAAATCGAGGGGAACGCCGTCGGAGGACATCAGGTCATCGAAGTGCACCTGAAACTGTTGCGGCTGCATGTTAACCATGACAGCATCAGTCGTCAGAGCAATGAATGTCCGGCCCGTCCGAATGGGTTCGGAGTCAACGCCGCCATGTCCGAAGATCAACGGCTTAGCGATCAGTACCGCTTCGTTTCCTGCATCCGGGCTTGCCGAAGAACAGCCAGTGAGAGCGATGGACATAACGGCCATCGCTGAAATAATCAGTGAAATGCGTGTGTTTTTCATGGAACTCTCCTAAGATAGGATATAGCATAGTATATACTATATGTCAATAGCAATTTTAGGTTTGTAAAGAGGTTCGAACCTCCTCGGCCCCTGTTCCAAAATATCCTTATTTATATAGCTGTTTTAGAAGGCTGGGAGACAGGGACTCGAACCCCGGGAATCGGTGTCAGGTACCGTTTTCAAATGCCAATGATTTGGCATTATGCAGTAACTAATTATCCTCATATCTACTAACTTTTTAGCATCTTCGAGCAGGTTTTCAAAATGAATATAATCATCTTTGTTTTCAAAAATCTTTAAACGACCATTTGATCGATTGATAATATGATATATATGTTCACCAACATTAACACGAGGTGCTCGAGCCATATTTATATTATATCATAAAAACGGTACCTGACACCGATTATCTAGACACATTGAAAACATATCACAGATGGTGACTAATCCAATTTCCAATTGAAAAATATTATTTAATCTTTGAAAAATCTCCATCAAGAACAATCGGCTTCATCCCCATAATCTCTTGCTTATACAAAAGCTCCGAAGATACATCATTTAAAATAAAAATCTTCTTTTTTAAATAGAATGCCACTCCTATCTCAATAAGAGTATTGCCACCCACATAACCCTGAATTCCTCTTTTTTCATAGTTAATAACAAGAATCGCATCACACCAATCAATCTTTTCGTAATGATCATTTATTGCCCCCTCTTTTATATCCCATATTTTATGACCAACAGGAAAAGCATCAATACCACCATTTTGTTCAATGAACTGTCCAAAATAAACTTTCTTGCCACCTCCGTATTCCTCAGGAACTTCAAGAGCAAGTTCAGGAATTTTGACTTCATAACCAAGTTTAATAAGCTCTTCTTTGGCTGATTCCATTTCCTTGTAAAATCCAATACTACCGCAAATTGTTATTTTCATATTTTTTATACTTATCCTCGTTAAATATTTTTATTAATGCTATTTCAATTGCCTGAGAGAGTAATTCTTCTCTTTTCATTTGTTTATTAGAAAAATAATTTAATGGATCTTTGTTTAAATCCCCAGAAAGTCGTTGGGTGATAAAACCAAGTTCAGTTTTGTTTTCTTTTATTTCACTTATCATCCACTCCGGCACAAAATAACCAGAACTATATGCAAACGACTCACCTCCTTCTTTTGTTTTTATATATACAGATGCAATATCAAAACTATTTCCCTCAATTTCAATTATACCACTCTCAACCGCCACTGCCATATCTGGAATTTCTCTTTCAAAAATATACATCACTCTATTTTTCGCACCTCTTGTTGTTTCTTCGTATCCAAATGGTTGATCGGATATACCAGATTGAGTTTTCATAGATACAACTTCACTTTCAAATTTGAGTTTTTCCAGAGCATTTTTTAATGCTCTAATTTTTAATTCACTTGTTGTACCTATAACTATTTTCATATGTTGATTATATTTATTCTAACATATTAACTTTGGTTTGAAATTATCTTTAATAAAATTGGAACCTCCATAACATTAAATCCTTAAAGTTAGCTTTGGCCATTTTTTAAGCCATTTTTTCTTTTCAATCCTATCTTTTACAACTTGGATGCCATTAGGAAATTTTAAAATGTATGATTATCATCAAATTCAAAATAGTTTTGAGTTATTTCTTCTCCAGATTTAATATCCTGTGAAGCAACTAGTGGATACTCAATATCATCAACTGACATATCTAGTGTAATATTTCCATATTTTGAATGATTAACAAATCTGACATTATCAAAAGATAAATGATAGTTATCTGTTTTCTTACTTCTGAATCCGTAGAAGTTAATAAAATCTTTTTCATACTGAGAAAGTTTTTCAAAATCAGATGGACTAATTTCCAAATCTAATCCCGGAGAAAATTTCCAAATTTGTACCCCTTTGAAAATATCCTGATCAGCAAAAAGACCGAGTCCATGAATACTACTTTCTTTTACTATGGTTTTAATAAGTAACATATAAATATTATATCAAATAAAAGAAACATTGACTTAATATTCAAAATAAATTAGCAAAGATTGTAGAAATGCTATTTTCCTAATAAATAGTGATTAATACTGTTATCTTGCCATTATCATTCAATTTCTTGATATTTTAAAGTTACATAAAGAAATTCACACTAATCTTCATTTAATTCAATATCAGACACCACCTCTTTTTTAACACATCCAATTATCAAAGTAGCTCCGATACTAGGCAAGAGGTCATTGAGAAAATACCAATCACCAAATATACCTGTTTTAATTCGATTAGTCGTGAAGTGTCTTATTGTAAAACCACCATTCTCCACCATTTGTTTTAAAGACTCAAAAGTAAATGGTCGCACATGTTGATAATGATGACTACTGAGAGGATCAATACAACGCGGAATTTTTCCAAAAAGTAATTTAAAACGGTTATCTAATCCTGCAAGATTTGGAGTGGTTACTACAAATAAACCATCTTTCTTTATAATTCTATTTACTTCACATATAAAATATCGCGGATCCGCAATATGTTCTATCACCTCTCCAGCAAATACGACATCAAAATAATTTTGATCGTAAGGCAACTTTTCCTGCACATTACCTATTTTTGTATAGATACCTTTCGTTTCAGCTTGATTAAGAGCCAAAGATGATATATCCATCCCATGAACTTCGCATCCTAAATCTTTTATATATTTTGCCACAGCACCATCTCCACAGCCAATATCTAGTGCTCGTAGACTTGTTTTACCTTGAGCATATTGATGTATCATTTCCAAACTCTTTTGGATTCTTATTTTGTGCCATTTACCAGAGAGATAATCAAAAGCTCCCTCTTGGCTATATTTAGCATTATTTATTTTTGCAATATGATTAACCATGATTATTTAACTCACTTAAATCTTAAAACTAAATCCATTGTAATGGTTTGTAAAATCCTATATAAATTTTATTAATAACATTTTGATTGTATCATAAAAAAACACATATAGTTTTCGAAGATGAAATATTTAAATTTGCACCTCCTTGCAAAGCTTTCGCTTCACTTGTGGCTTTACTGGACACTTCGGTTTCGTAAATTTACCTATCAAGCCCCACAAGTCTTTTTTGTTACTTTTGTTCTATCATTTCGAAGCTCCTCGGAACGACTTTATCTACTCAATTTTGTCTGACTTCTGGAGATTGTGTTTTATACAAAGCAATCGAACATTCTTTACTGATAGACTGGTTCCACCTCTTGAAAATGGTAAATCGTGATCGAAGTGTAAATTCTTATCATCCCCGCAGATAACACATTTTCCTTGATCTCGTTTCCAAACTTCTCTTTTTACACCTGAGGGTATTAGACGCGTATGCTCAATATTTTTTGTAATACTTGTAGAGATCTCACTACGATCAGAGAGTCTTAAAATATAGCGAAAGACGTTTCTCTTTCCATCATTTACGATCTTGTAATCTACAAGATCAAAAAATCCCTTCATTGACCATACGCCCGGAAATACTTTTTCGTAGACTTTTACCAATTCTGGTGTGGTACCACTTTCTTTGTAATCCTTAGCGGCTTTTATGAAGTACCCATTTTGAGTTAGTCGACCAGAAGGTAATTTTTCGGCCTGATCTTCAATCTTTGGGTTGTGGTCATGAGCTCTCTTAGAAACATCATGTCCTTCATATTCAATAGTTATTCCATCTTCATGGATCTTGTCTTGATATGGCGCATTTGATCTCTGGGACATAAGAATGACAGAATAGGTCGGTTTCATTCTAAAATTCATACCACGCTGAAGCGTCTGGACTTTTTCAACATCGCACATCTCTCGGTAGCTTAAAATGTCATTCTGAATTTTACTCATTTTTTATGAACTAAAAAATATGGGAGTTTGTCCATTCCTGTGTAAGTAAACATTTCATAATTTGCCCGCCTAGCTGTTTCAGAAAGACGATAATTAGAAAGATTCTTTTTGGGAACAAATGGATAAAATCTTACTTCTTGTTTTACTGTACCTTTTTCAGACCACTTAAAATTCAAAAACAATGGTGGTGTCATATACCCCGACTTCAATACTTTATTCATTATTTGCCATCCAGCACCAAAAACTACAGCCTTGGGCTCACTATGATTTGTTTTTACTTGAGCACGAAATGAACAGCCCGTGCACTGAACATCATACAAAGGATAGTTTGGTGGGAGCTTCATTAGTTTCTTACCACAATTCGGACACGGAACAAGATCAACAATCTCTTGCTCCCCTGAATTACCCGATTCCTTGTTTGTTACTTTTTTCATAAATTTTGATACTCCTCGGAATAAATCTATTGGATACGCGAGAGGACACAATCATCAATTGCTAGCCCGTGCCCAAATATGTTTGTGAATGGGAATTTTCCATAAAATTGGACTTTCTTGTTCTGGAGAAGTAATAGCTGTTTCTCGATATTTTCATTTGATTCTTGAGAGCAAGTTATTGTTTGTCCAACAACCTTAATATCAACTAAGAAACCACTTCCCGAGCGACTTACTTCCTCGACAGTTCCTTCTCCGCGCACGACACTGTCTTTGTATTTGTTAAGAAAATCCTGCCTCTCAATAACTGTTTCTAATGCTAACGCTTTTGAAAGTATGTCCGAAAGACTTGGAGTACTTGATACATTTTCACCACTCGAAGTTATTGGCACTACAATTGGTTCATTTTGGGTTAGAACAATATAAACACCCCAACCACCGAAGATCGTTCCAAATATAGTTGCAACGGCAACACCCCACTGAATCCATATTGGTAAACCTCTGACCTCTGATGTGTGTTTTTTAATTTCTTCTTTTAAATCCATATTCTTAAAGTTTGAGGTTCCTCGAACTCCAAACATATCTCAAGCTGGCTGGGAGACAGGGACTCTCCTTCGAATTTTTCTCGCCGTCGCGAGAAAAATTCTGGGCACCGGTTTGCCGACAAAGTCTGCTGACTTCGTAGACCGGCAAACCGTTCTCGTCCCTGACGCAAATTTTCAATTTGCTTCTCCAAGCAAAGCTTTCGCTTCGCTTCTAGCTTTGCTGGGAGACAGGGACTCGAACCCCGATACCAAGGACCAAAACCTTGTGTCCTACCATTAGACGATCTCCCAATTTAGATACACTATACCAAATTTATTTAAAATTTACTAACTTTATCTATCTTCATCTTTTTTCTCCCCTATCATCTCCACCACCGCCAGTTCCAACGGCAAAAATGGTATGAAAGATTTTGAGATATCCAAATACACAGAAAGCAGTCTGTCTAGCTTTTTTGAATCAACTTTAATGTTTTTATCTTCCTTTAATGAAGTCAAAAATTCTAAATCATTTTCTGAAATCAGATCTTTGACTAGAGCTTGTTGTCCAAATTTTATCAACATAAGCATTCTGATCTTGTCTATAACCATTCTGCAAAAAAGCAGAGCTTCTGTTCCAGAGTTTTTTGCATCTGAAATAACCGAAAGTGTTTTTGAAACATCACCTGATAGAAAATTTGAAATAAAATTATTTATAATCTCAATTTTTGGAGCACCTGTAATAATAACCGCTTCATCATAAGAAAGTTTTTTATCTTTTGAGACTGATATCAATTTTTGAACATTTCCCAAAGTGTCTCTAAAAGAACCATCACCTAACAAGGAGAGCATTTCAGCAGTTTGAGAGTCAATCTCAAAACCTTCTTGTTTACAAACATTTAAAACAGCTTGCTTCAAAATCTGAACGGTTGGTTTTTTAAATGTATGTATCTCTGTCCTAGATGCAATAGTGTCAAAAACTTTATGTTGCTCTGTAGTAGCCAGTATAAAAATAACATGGCTTGGTGGCTCTTCTAGGGTCTTTAAAAGGGCGTTTGATGCCGATTTTGAAAGCATATGAACTTCGTCTAGTATATAGACTTTAAATGGAGAGTTAAAAGGAAGTGTAGATGTCGAGTCAATAATCTCTCTTATATTTTCAACACTATTGTTTGACGCCGAGTCTATTTCATATATATCATCTGGGCCAACACCGAGCTCTTTTGCAAATATCCTAGCAATAGATGTCTTGCCTGTTCCACGAGAGCCAACAAAAAGATAAGCATGAGAAATAGTTTTGAGTTTTATTTGAGATTTTAAAGTCTTGACTATATTATCTTGACCTAAAACCTCATCAAAACTTTGCGGACGATATTTACGATATAGGACTTGTGACATAGTATTTTTATATTTTTTGCAAATAATCCAAAAAATTAGAAAGGATCTTTTTACCATATTCAAACTTTGTTTCTAAAATAATTTGTTTAATAATTTCAGTGATTTTATTTAAATGATAATCTTTTTTTTCAGATTTTTTTATAATATAAATAATTGTACCAAGCATTTTATTTAACGAACCTTCATCACTAACTGATGCTTGTAATAGGTTTTTTAACGAGATAAAATTATCTTTATCTACAAATGAAACAACTCTTTTATCATGTTTTTCTTTTGTTGAACAATATTTTTCCCAAGTTTTAATTAAATTATTTTTTTGTATATCCCTATCCAGTTGTAATTTATTAAAATTTACCATTTCAGTCAATCTATTAACTATAGACATATCATCAATGAGAACATCTTCTTTCTCATTAACTGAACTTCCAAAATCTATTATATAAACCTCTCCATCATCTCCTAATATTATATTTCTTTCACTTAAATCATTATGAAATATACCATTTTCATTTATTAATTTAACAGTATTTCTTATTTTTTCTATAGTACCTTCTGGTAAGGAGAATCTATTTTTATGTAAAAATGCAATTAATTTTTTTGTATTGTCTCTCTGAGCTATAATATCAGCAAAATCATCTTTACCATCCGAAGACGAAAATTCAAAATTTAATTGGTTAGCCACTACATTAAATTTATCCTCTAAAGATGCATCTATCATATAATCTAATCCTAAATTTTTTAAAACAAAATCATATATGTAATTTGTAATGTCTTTTCCTTGAATAAAATCCATCAATATTATATCAGCATCATTTCCTAAAAATGTACCAGATCTATTTAAATATAATCTATCCTCTTCACTTAAATGTTGTTTTTTAATATATATAGGTCTAACAATTTTTGCATAACCTTGATGATTATCTTTAACTAATTCATAAGCTCTACTAAGAAAAGTGTATTCTTTATTAGCTTTATCTGGATTATAAACTTTTAATATCTTAGCAGCTACTTCTGAATCAGCGATATTCATCCTACAAACACGATCTGCATCTATTCTTAATACAATACCGTCTTTACCAGAACCTATTACAGGAGCTGTTCTTAATATTTCTTCCAATAATTCTTCATTATTATCTAATATCTCTAATTTATTTTTCATTTACAGATTATACCAAAAGTTAAATATTTGATATAGTGGTTTATATGAAAAATGAAAATACAAACACAGAAAAAGGTAAACTCCTAGGAAATATATCTATTTCAAGCAAAGGCATTGGATATTTTAGGTCAGAAGAAAATCCAGAGGATACGATAGAAATCCAAACAGAATATCTAAACAAGGCACTTCCCGGAGATTTTGTTGAGGTCTCAAAAAGACCAGAGCTTTTTTACGGTAGAGTTCAAGGAGAAGTTTTAAAGGTTTTAGAGAGAAATAAAACTTCTTATGTTGGCACAGTTATAAAAACAAATAATTTTACATTTGTTAAAGCAGATGATAGCAGAGTTTATCTTGATTTTTTTATCAAACCAGATGAAAGTTTAAAAAACATTGAAAACAATACTAAAGTTTTAGTTGAATTTGTAAATTGGAGAGATGGTTTTAAAAACCCAGAAGCAAGGATTGTAAAAGTTATAGGTAAAAAAGGAATTCACGAAACAGAGATGAAAGCTATTTTATTTGAAAATGGTTTTGAAGATGAATTTCCAAAAGAAGTTTTAAGAGAAGCAGAGGAAATAAAAAAAATATCAGAGACAGCAGAAGAAAAAGAAAAGGAATTTAATCAAAGGAGGGATATGAGGGATGTTATAACTTTTACTATTGACCCAAAAGATGCAAAAGATTTTGATGATGCTCTGTCTTTGAAAGAGTTGGGTGATGGACTATACGAGATTGGAATACACATAGCCGATGTTAGTCATTTTGTTAGAGAAAAAACAGCACTAGACAAAGAAGCTGTTAAAAGAGCTTTGTCTGTTTATCTTGTAGACAGAACAATACCGATGTTACCAGAAGTATTATCAAATGATCTTTGTTCTCTAAATCCAAACGAGGACAAATATACTTTTTCAGCAGTTTTCAAAATAGATGAAAATGCAAACATAAAAGACAGATGGTTTGGAAAAACTATTATACATTCAAATAAAAGATTTACTTATGAGGAGGCACAAGAAATACTAGACAAAGGAGATGGACTTTACATAAAAGAACTAGACACTTTAAGAAAAATTGGAAAAGTTTTAGAGAAAGAAAAGTTTGAAAATGGAGCAATAAATTTTGAAACAGAAGAGGTAAAGTTTGAATTGGATAAAAACGGTAAACCAATACGAATATACAGAAAAATCCGTGGTGACACTCATAAAATGATCGAGGAGTTTATGCTTCTTGCAAACAAAGAAGTTGCAAAATTTATTTATGACAAACAAGCAAAAAATCTAGGAAGTTTTAAACCTCAATCAGTTTACAGAATACACGAAACACCAGATAAGGACAGAATACTTGAACTCGGAACTTTTCTAAAAGCACTAGGTTATGACCTAAAACATAGCAACGGAGAAGTTAAAGCAAAAGACATAAGTAGTCTTCTTTCAAAAATAGAAGGTTCACCAAACGAAGAGCTTATAAAAACAGCAACAATAAGGTCAATGGCAAAAGCCATTTATTCAACAAAAAATATTGGACACTTTGGATTAGGATTTGATTTTTACACACATTTTACCTCCCCTATCAGAAGGTATCCTGATCTGTTAGTTCATAGACTTTTAGAAAGAGAAATAAAATCTGGAAAAATTGCAGAAGATGAATTTAGTATATTTGAAAAATTATGTATAACTTGTTCTGAACAAGAAAAAAAAGCTGCCGATGCAGAAAGAGGTAGTATAAAATACAAACAAGTTGAATATATGCAAGACAAGATAGGAAAAATATTTGAAGGAAAAATAACCGGTGTTATAGATTGGGGCATATATATAGAAGAAAAAGAAACAAAATGTGAAGGTATGATGAAGATGAGAGATGTTGGAAATGTGTTCAATGATTTCTTTGAATTCAACCCAAAAACATATTCGGTTATAGGTCAAAAAACTGGCAAAAAATTTACACTGGGAGATATGGTCAAATTTAAAATCATTTCAGCAGATCTGGAAAAGAAAACTTTGGATTATCAGATAATATAAGTTTGTAAAACAAAAAAGTCGCCTATTAAGGCAACTTGACTTGTTTGTACAAAAACTTTTCTTTACTTGAAATACATACCAAAGACAAATTTCTGCATTTACAATGATGAGAAGGAAAATATCCTAGCTTTGTATAAAAATCAACTCTATAAAAATCAAGAAATTTTATTTGATTAGCTTTTTGATCAACCTTCAAAAAAATCAAGTCTTGATGATCTAACAATTCAATTATTGTTTGAATTTGAATATCATCATTAATAAAAGTGAGTTTATATACTATACTATTTAATATATTTATAATCTCAAAATCATGTAAAACTAAAATCATAATTGAAAATAAATATAAAACCCACAATAGAACCGAAAAAATAACAACCACTGGAGATGAACCACCTCTTAGTACATAAAAAAGATATACACTAAAAATACCAAATGATATTACTAAAGAAAAAATATTATCAATCAAAGACATTGTAATAGGATGCTTGACTCTCAAATAATTAATAATATCACCTAAGAAATATGACTTATGTAAGTCAAAGATTTCTTTATTCATTCTAAACATGAGGATATAAAATAAACCAACAAAAGTCAAATTTGTAAAAAAAATGCCCTTGGGGCAATTATATTTGAATATAAACAGGTTTGCTTTTTTTTTCTAAATTTCCCACAGCAATCAAATTTACATATTTTGAATGAAAATGATTCTTGGGAAAAGTTTGTAAATCAGGATAATGTTTATAATGTTTTTTATCAAAAACAAAGTAAACTACATAAATTTCTATTTTTCTGTCCATTAACTCATCTCTATTAACATCTAGTACAGTCAAAGATTCTGCATCTAGAATTTCAATTATTTCGGATCTTTCTTCATTATTATCAACTTTTAGATAATGAGGAATAATAGAAGTTTGAATAAAAACAGGGAAAAAATACCAATTACAAGAAAAAAATGAAACCAAAAACAAAGCAAAGATAATTGCAATTTTTGATAATGCGGGTATAAATAAAGCTAACAAAGAAATTATCAACAAACACAAAAAATTATCAACAAAAAACATTGTGACTGGATATTTTAATCTTAGATATTCTTTGAAATCACGAATAAAAAACGAGCAATGTAATGCTAACATATCTTTTCTCATTCTAAACAATAGACTATAACATAAAATGGTAAAAGTCAATATGTTATTTTGCTACAACAACAGCTTCTTCAAAAGCAACGGATAGTAACTTAGAGACTCCGCCTTGACCCATAGTGATACCATACAAAACACCTGCTCTGGACATTGTCTCTCTGTTGTGGGTTATAACAATAAGTTGAGAATATTTTGAAAGTTTCTCTATCATATCTCCATATTTTTTAGAATTAGCCTCATCTAGTGCAGCATCTGTTTCATCTAAAATAATAAATGGTGGAGGATTGACCTGAGAGATAGCAAAAAGTAATGCTATAGAAGTTAAAGCTCTTTCACCACCAGATAAAGCTAAGAGTCCTTTGATCTTTTTTCTTGGAAGTGAGACATTTATATCTATGCCGATATTTTTTTCTTTATCCAAAACAGGAGAAATATCACCATCTTCGCCATCTAAAACCTCTTCTTCTTGGATATTTTTTGAAATAACATCAAGTGAAGCTTCCCCACCACCAAACATAAGGGAGAAAAATTCTTTAAATTGATGATTGATTTTAGAAACCCCAGATGCAAATTCTTCATCAAGCTTACTGTCCAGATCAACTATTAAATCTTTCAGAGATTTTGCCGAAACCTCAAGATCAGTAATTTCTTTTTCCAAAAACTTATCCCTATTTTCAGTATCATTGTATTCTTTTAATATATCGGCACCACCTAAGACACCAGCTTCTTCCAAACGGATTTTTACCTTTTCAATTTCTCTTTTTTCTTTTTCAAAATCATAAGGATCTATGTTGTAAACATCTTTTTCAAAACCCAAAAGATCCTGTCCCAATATCAAAACAAGTTCTCTGCTATCATTTTTAAACAATTCCTCTCTGTTTTTCAACAAATTTTCTTTGTTTGATATTTCAGAATCTACACTTAACAGATTTTGTTTTATAGCCATATATCTAAACAATTCTTTTTCAGCATCTCTATTTGTATCTTTTTCTGATTCTATTTGCCTATATAGATTATTGTATTCAACTGTAAAATTTTCTTCTTCAATATCAATACTTTTTTTATCTTTTAAAAGATTTTCTTTTTCGGAAGAAAATTTTTCAATCTCCATTTTTGCATCTATCAAATTTTTAGTATCAACCCTATCTTCGTGCATTTCTATAAATGCAGAAATAAGAGATCTTATAGATGAAATAATTTCTTTTATTTTAACAATATCTGAAATAGACTCAATATTTTTTATTTGTTTATCTATCTCTCTGTATAAACTTTTGACGGATTGCAGTTCAACTGTTTTCAAATCCTTTTGACTCAGCAATTCCTCTTCTCTTCTAACCATTTTCAAAGTAGCTTCTATACTACCCTCTAAAAGTCCAATTCTCCTTGTCAGATCTTCTTTTCTACCTCTAATATCTTTCAGCTTTTCTTCTATTTTTAAAACCATAGAATTCAGTCCACCCTGATCTTTTTTATTTTCCAATTTAAACCTACATTCTTCTATATTTCCATCTATTTCTTTTAGTTTTTTATCATTTTCAATTTTATCATTTGAAATATGTGTTTTTAAATCTTCTATGTATTTATACTCCAGATTCAAATAAACTTTGGCTTTTTCTTTTAATTCATTTCTTAAAACCTCTGCTTTTTCTATTTTCTCAACTTGTTTTTTCAAAAATTTTAAATGAGGAGATAATTCTCTCCTAAGAGATGATATTTCTTTTATATTTTCCTCTGTTTTTAAAAGTTTCTTTTGACTTTCTATTTTTTTGTATTGATAAACTCTCAAACCAAGAGCTTCTTCTATCATTTCTCTTCTCTCTCTACTACTTGCAGAAAGTATCCTGTCAGCTTCTCCTTGTGAGATTATGTGATGGGAGGAAGAGCCGATTGCAGCAGAAGCCAAAAGTTCAGTAACATCTTTTAGTCTAACTTTTGAGCCATTTAAAATATATTCATTTAAACCATCACGATAAACAACCCTTTCAATCGACACCTCTTCAAAATCTATTGGTAAAAATTTATTTTTATTATCTAAAATAATTTTTACAGATGCTCTACCTGACCTGGGAACTTCAGATGATCCATTCCAAATCAAATCCTCACCCCTCTTACCCCTAAGAGATTTTAAAGATTGTTCTCCTAATACAAATCTAAAAGATTCTGCTACATTGCTTTTTCCTGAACCATTTGGGCCAACTATTGCAGAAATAGAAGAATTAAAAAAAAGTTCACTTTTTTTTGCAAATGATTTAAAGCCATTTATTTCCAGCGATTTCAAATACATAATAAAATTATAGCAAAAAAAACAAATCTATTCTTTATCTATCCCCATACTTATCACTTAAAAACATAAAATATTTAGAGCAAGGATGTTGACAATAAGAGGGTTTAAAAGTTAGCATTTAATTACAATGAAAAAGATCAAAAAAGAAGAAAAAATAAAAGAAAGAGTAGCTATTATTGGTTATGGTTATGTTGGTAAAGCAGTTTATAACTTTTTTAAAGACCATTTTGATGTTTGTGTTTATGACCCATACTATAAAGAATTCAAAGATAAGAAAAAAGTAAGCAAAGCTGATTTGGCAGTTGTTTGTGTGCCAACACAAATGAAAGACGATGGATCTTGTGACACCTCACTTGTAGAAGAAGTTGTTTCTTGGATCGATGCTAAAAATATACTTATAAAAAGCACAATACCACCAAAAACAACAGAAAGGCTTATTAAAAAAACTGGCAAAAATATATGTTTTAGTCCGGAGTATATAGGTGAAGGAAAATATGAAATACCATTCTGGAAAGGATACCCAGACCCAACAGATATGAAAAAACACGATTTTGTAATAATAGGTGGAGAAAAAGAAACCAGAAAAGAAATACTAACTTTCTTTAAAAAAGTTTATGGCCCTGAACCCAGGTTTTACCAAACAGACAGCACAACAGCAGAATTATGCAAATATATGGAAAATGCATTTTTAGCAACAAAAGTTACTTTTTGTAATGAATTCTTTGATATAGCTGAAAATCTTGGAGTTGACTACAATGAACTTAGAGAACTTTGGCTTTTAGATGGAAGAATGGGTAGATCACATAGCACAGTATTTGAAAACAATAGAGGTTTCGGAGGAAAATGTCTTCCAAAAGATGTAAATGCAATAGTCAAAGCTTCAAAAGAAAACGGTTATACACCGGAGCTATTAGAATCTGTGCTCAAAGTAAATACAAATATTAGAGACAAAAAATCTAAATAAAAGCAGTCACCTCGCCTGATCCTCGCTGGCAGAGCAGACGAGGTATTGGCGAGGCGAACCAGGGCTCTTATATTCGTATAGGAGTCGGCCACCGCCAACACTATTTTACCAATCCCCACAGCAAAACTGAGGGGTATTTATCGAATAAATTTAAATTATTTCCAATTGTTTTTTACAAGAGCATTTTTGGCAGCATCTTGTTCAGCATCTTGTTTTGATTTACCAGAACCATTTGAAACTTCCTGATCACCAACAAAAAGTGCCACTGTAAATACTTTGTCATGATCTGGGCCAGATTCTTTTATAGTTTTATATAAAGGGGTTATTCCTAAAAACTCCTGTGCTTTTTCTTGAAATAAACTTTTAGCATCTATATGTAAACCCTCTTTTGTTATTGTATCTATAAGTGGAATAAAATTTTCATCAATAAAAGATTTAGATTTTTCATAACCTTGATCTAGATATATTGCCCCGATTATAGCTTCTAGTGTATTTGCAAGTATATATTGTCTAGCTCTTCCTGTATCTTTACTCTCACCTTTTGACAAGAGCAGAAGTTCATTTACACCCAAATCAGATGCAATAGATGCACAAGTATCTGCATTTACAAGGGCTGACCTATAAGATGTCAAAATACCCTCATTTTTATCCGGATAGTTATGAAATAAATAATCTGTAATAACAAGTTCCAATATAGCATCACCTAAAAACTCCAATCTTTCATTATGATCAGTTTTTAAATTTTTATTTTCATTTAGATAAGACCTATGTATAAATGCTTGTCTTAAAAGATCTTTATCTTTAAAAATAATATTTATTTTTTGTTCAAAATCATTAAAATTCATTTTTATTTACCTAAAAGTATATTTACTGCTTTTGTAATAAGTGGCAATATATCATTATAAAAATTCAAGTCAAGTATCTCGCCTAACCTGAACCATCTCGCATCATCCAGTCCACCACTGTTTATAAGTTTTATCTCTTCAAAATCAGATTCAACCAAAAAATATGTGACATTCTTTTTTATCTTACCTTTTTCTGGATGATAGGTTGAATATTCATTGCTACCTAATTTTTCTTTTACAGACACATTTAAAGACAATTCTTCTTTTATAACTCTCTTACACTCATTAGAAATAATATCATCTGTGACATTTGCAACATCAACCTCTATATGACCCTTTGACAATGTCCATCTACCAAAAACATCATGAACTAAAGCAACATAAATATCATCATTGTTTTTTGCATAAACAACAGCACCTGCCAAATATTCTGTTTTAATAGGTTCATTTATATCAATTTTTTTACGATCTTTTGTTACTTGATCTTTGCCTGGTTCACCTATTTCTTTATATACAGCTCCCAGCACACCATTTATAAATTTACTTGATGTGTCACTACCAAAAACTTTAGATAACTCTATTGCTTCATTTATTGCAACTTTTGCAGGAACTTCATCTCTATCAGAGAACAAAAGCTCATAAAGCCCTAGTCTTAGTATATTTCTATCAATTAAACTTATTTTATCTATTGGCCATTCTGGTGCAGCTTTCTCTATAATCAGATCAAGATCTTTTTGTTTATCCAAAACACCAAAAAGCAATTTTTCCATAAAAGGAAAATCTCTGCTCTCATCAGCAAATTCTTTGATATTCCTATTTAAAACCTCTAAACAGTCGTCTTTGGAAACAGAACGAAAATCCCATTCAAAAAGTGTTTGTAATACTATTGATCTGGAAATGTGCCTATTTGCCATTTTTTTATTTTTATCTACCTTCTTTTTGCATTTTTTTAGCTTTTTTCAAAAGCTTTGCTTCTGTATCTATAACCTTTCTACCTCTATATTCTCCGGTTACAAGTGAAGCCCTATGACGAAGGTGTGGATTACCACTTTTGTCAACTGTTACAGGCGGTTTTGAAAGAGCATGATGGGATCTTGTATTTCCCCTCTGTGCCCTAGTATGTCTCATTCTTACTACCATAATATATACATATTAACATAATCAAACAAAAAAGCAACTCTAAGTTGCATTATAGAATTTCATTCTTACTCTACTTGGTAAAACCGAATCAGTAAAAACCTTATTATTCAGAACTATTCTTGTCACACCAGAAAAACATGAAAAACAAATTTCTTTACCATTCGGATCATCAACTAATTTTGCATACATATTTGTAATTTTCTGATAAATTTTTCCTTTATATAAAAAATATGCTTGTAGTCTTAATTTATTATATGCACATTCTTCATATTTAGTATATTCCATATCTACATATAGATAATAATCATAAAATAACTTTTGTCAAAAAAGATTTTCTGTGTAAAGAGCACACTCCAAAATCTTTGATTTTTTGTAGATGTTCCTTTGTCCCATATCCAACATTTTTATCAAATCCATATTTTGGATATTTTAGAGACTGCTTTTTCATAAACCTATCTCTATAAACCTTTGCAACTATACTAGCCCAAGAGATAATTTTTTCTTTCTCATCACCTTTTATTATGGTTTTTTGATTTGGAAAATTTGAAATATCTGTCCTAAGTCCACCATCAAAAAATAGAGTGTCTTTTTTGTCTGCTTTCATTTTTTTCAGACCTTCTTCTATACTCTTTTTTATTACAACAGATAGTCCAAATTTATCTATATCTTTGTTTGAAAAAGTAACAATACAAAAATCTAATACCCCATCTTTTTTTAACTTTTTTAAATATTTTTCAAACCCCTCTCTTTCATTTTTATTTATTTTTTTAGAATCAAGACCTTTTTTTGGTAAATTTTTATTTTTTTTCAGTCTTATATAATTTTCAAAAGAAACCTTTACAAACCCAAAACAAATCGGCCCTGCCAAAGGCCCTCTACCAACCTCATCAACACCTATAATGTAACTTGAAGCCATTTAGAAAATAATATCATATTTTGTAAATATTACTTTAATTTTTTTTCTAGTATAATTTAGATATGGATGATTTTACACACCTACATACCCATAGTCACTATTCCCTTCTCTCTGCATTGCCTAAAATAGAAGATTTGGTAAAAAAAGCAAAATCAGAAAATATGACGGCTTTGGCACTAACAGATAGTGGAAATCTATACGGAGCTATTGAATTTTACAAAGAGTGTAAAAAAAAAGAAATTAAACCAATAATAGGGGTTGATTTCTTCTTAGCACCTAGAGAAATGAAAGATAAAGATGGTAGTATAGACAAACCAAGAGAGAGACTACTTTTAATTGCAAAAGATTATACTGGTTATAAAAATCTTATTAAACTCGTTACCGTATCACACCTTGAGGGTTTTTATTATAAACCGAGAATAGACAGTGGTACTTTGGAAAAATACAAAGAAGGTCTTATTTGTATAGCCCCTTTTCTAAACAGTGACATATCAAAAGCTATTGAAATAAAAGATTACGAAAAAGCTGGAATAAAAGCTGATTTCTATAAAAGATTATTTGGAGATGATTTTTATATAGAAATAAGTAAACACAGTGAAATAAAAAATCTAATTGAAAAAGCAGATGCTGTGATTGATTTTGCAAATAAGAACAATATTAAAGCATTTGCGAGTCAAGAAGTTTATTATCTTGAAAAAGATGACAGGAAGGCTTGGAAAACACTACTTTCAATACAATCAAATGGAGAAATAAGAGAAGATGACGAGGAATATGATTTGTCTTTCAGGAAAAAAAGTGAGATTTTAAATAGTTTTAAAGATCAAGAAAATTTAATACTAAATAACAAAGAAATATCAGATAAATGTAACATTGAAATAGAACTTGGAAAATGGGTTTTTCCAGCATTTAAAATAGAAAGTGGCCTTAGTGCAGATGAAGAGTTGAAAAAAATAGCATACGAAGGGCTTGATAAAAGAAACATAGAAAAGACAGAAGAAATTTTAAAAAGACTGGACTACGAACTTGAAGTTATAAAAAACAAAGGTTATTCACCATACTTTCTAGTTGTTGCTGATCTACTAAAATATGCTGATGAAAATGGGATACTAACAAATATCAGAGGATCAGTTTCTGGATCACTAACAACATATTTATCTGGTATTACAAAAATCAACCCTATTGAATATGAAATACCGTTTGAAAGATTCTTAAACCCTGACAGACCATCAGCACCAGATATTGATATGGATTATGCTGACGATAGAAGAGACGAAATGGTTGAATATGCAAAAAGAAAATATGGATCTGATAAAGTTGCCCAAATAGGAACATTTGGAACAATGGCAGCAAGAGGATCTGTTCGTGATACAGCAAGAGCACTTGGTTTTCCATACTCCCTCGGTGATATGATAGCAAAACTTATACCAATGGGTTCTCAAGGATTTCCAATGACAATAGAAAGAGCTCTTGAAGAAACAGAAGAATTGAAAGATTTATATAAAAAAGAAAAAGATGTAAAGATAATAATAGATATGGCAATGAAAATAGAAGGGTGTGCAAGACATATGGGTATTCATGCTGCCGGAGTTGTTATATCTCCCACTGAAATAACTGATTATACTGCCTTACAATACGATCCAAAAGGTGAAGGAAAAATAATAACTCAATATGATATGTATAGTATAGAAGAAGCTGGTTTGTTAAAGTTTGACTTTCTTGGACTTTCAAACCTCTCTATTATTGCAGATACAATAACTTTAATTTCAAAGACAAAAGGAGTTAATCTAAAACAAGATGATATACCAATCGATGATAAAAAAACTTTTAAAATACTCGCAAAAGGAGAAACCGAAGATTTATTTCAGTTAAATGGAGATGGTATGACAAGGTTTTTAGTTGAACTAAAACCAACAACAATACACGATATAAATGCTATGGTGGCTTTATACAGACCAGGCCCTATTCAGTTTATACCAGACTACATTGAGAGAAAACATAACCCTCAAAAGATCTCCTATTTAGATCAAGCATTAGAACCAATACTTAAAAAAACTTATGGTATTTTGGTTTATCAAGATGATCTACTTATGATGGCTCACAAACTAGCCGGATACTCTTGGGGTGAAGTAGATAAATTTAGAAAAGCTGTTGGAAAAAAGATTCCTGAAGAAATGGCTATGCAAAAAGAAAAGTTTATAAAAGGTTGTGTGCAGTATTCAAATTGGCCAGAGAAAAAAGCTGCACAGCTTTGGACTTGGATAGAACCTTTTGCCGCATACGGTTTTAACAAAGCTCACTCAGTTTCTTATGGAAGAGTTGCCTATCAGACAGCATATCTTAAAGCCAACTTCCCTGCCGAATATATGGCATCTGTTTTAACACACCACGATGGAGATGTAGATAAAGTAGCAATATCAGTTGCTGAATGTAAGAGAATGGGAATACTTATACTACCACCAGACATAAACCAATCATATTCAGATTTTACAGTAGTCAAAGATGCTGAAAAAGAAACAATAAGATTTGGGTTAACTACTATAAAAAATTTTGGAGAGAATATATCTCATATGATAATAGAAGAAAGAAAAAAATCTGGAAATTTTAAATCATTAGAAGATTTTCTTTCAAGAATAAATGATAGAAATCTAAATAAAAAATCTCTTGAAGCACTCATAAAATCTGGTGCACTAGATTCAATATCAATAGATTTTAAAAGACACGACTTGCTTGATAATTTGGAAAAAATGCTTGAATTTTCAAGACAATCAAAACCAGAAGAAAACCAAAACTCTCTTTTTAGTGACTTTGGAAATAATTTAAAACTTGATATCAAAAAAAGTGAAAAATACAATACCGCAAATGAACTGCTTTGGGAGAAAGAACTTCTAGGACTCTATCTTTCAGGCCACCCACTAGATCAATTTAAGGAAAGATTAGGTAAAAGAGATCTTGATATTAAAAAAGTAAAAGAAGTTTCCAAAAATAACAAAGAAGTTATAGTTGGTGGAATAATAGAAGAAATAAAAGAAATAGAGACAAAAAAAGGAGACAAAATGTATTTTGTTAAACTTTCAGATATAAGTGATTCCATTGAACTAATACTTTTTCCAAAAGTATGTTTGGAGTTTAAAGATTTTATAAACAAAGATACTTGTGTAGTGGTTAAAGGTAAGATCTCTGAAAAAAATGGAAATAAAAATATACTTGTTGATAAAATAAAAATATTAGAATAAAAGCAGTCACCTCGCCTGATCCTCGCAGCAAAGCTGCGAGGTATTTCTCGAATAAAAATATAAAAGAAAAACAGACTGGTTTTAGCCAGTCTGTTTTTGTTCTCAACTTTTAGTTACTACTCTTCTATTGTGTTAAATATTCTCTCTGCTGTATTTGCTGTATTTGCATTTCTATCTTTTGACCAAACTTTGTAATAGTATATTGAATTTGGTCTTAGGTTCTTTAATACAACTCTATGAGATGTAGTTTTCGTTGTTGAAAAAGATGTGTTATATGTCCATTTTCCTTGACCAACTGAATATCTATACTCAACATTTGAATCAGAATCTAGATTTGTATTCCAAGTTATGACGACCTCAGTTGAACTATTTTTAACCGCTCTAACAGAACTTATAGAAAGAGGATTTCCTGAATTTGAAACTGGAACAGTTATAGTTGGAGTAGGAGTTGCAGTAGATGGAGTAGGTGTAGGTGTAGGTGTTGAAGTTGGAGTTGGAATAGGAGATATTATATTTACTATTGGTGCAATTATAGTTTCAACTATGTTTAATATTGGATTTGAACTACCATTATTATTAGAATTAGGATTTTGATTATTGTTATTTACAGGAGTAGGTGCAGGTGCTGGATTATTATCAACATATCTAGGGATTATGGCCCAGCTCTGATCATAAGTAAGTGCTGATTCATATCTAGAAAGTGCATTTTTGATAAAGTTCCAAGCATCTTGACCTCTAAGGTTTCCTTCATTTACACCAGGAAGGTAACTCATAGCAGCTTTTGCAATCAGTGAGTATCCAGATTGAGGATCAGCTGCATTTGAATAATTATCAGCTATTATACTTTGGATCTTTTGAGGATTAAAGGCATCTACAAATTCTTTTGGAGTTTGTATAAGTCTACCACTACCATTTCTAGTAGGTATAACATATCCGGCTACAAGTTGAGGAACAGCATCAGGATGTATTGTTAGATATAAATATATCTTTAATCTGTCATTTAATATAGGTTTAAACGGATAGCCCATTTCAGAGAGCATTCCCCAAACATTTAAGTTATAACCCCAACCCCAAGGTGCCTCAAGTGCAGTAACTTTATCTGTATTAAAAGGAGGATTAGTTACAGCATAACCTTTATTTCCAGGTTCCAATATTTTCATAGGGTTATCTGTTCTAACATCACCTACACTGTTATACCACAACCAAATAGTATCTATTTTATTTCCATAACACCAAACATTTGTCTCTGTTAGTCTGTTAAATTGTCTATTATTGCAACTTGAATCAAAGAAATTACCATCTCTTAAGTTATACAAACCTTCATAAAAAGCAATATTTCTATTTAATATTCTTGTAAAATATTCTTTTTCTGGTGTGTTATCAGGGGCAATAAATCCAGCAAATCCTACTTCTCTCAATCCCCAACCAACTCCTCTATATTCTGTTCTAGCTATAATACCAGCAGTATTTGGATTTCTCTTTCTATAAGCATCAAAGTCAGCACCAGTTCCTATAGCATAAGATGCTGCCATATATTGATTTTCAAGATAGTAATAATCTCCTGTCATTATGTATGGAACATAAGAAAGTGATGGTAAATGGGCAAGTTCAGGTTCTAAGCCATTTCTACCACTTAACTCACCTCCTGGGACAAAATATATAGAATCACCTTCCGCCGCATCCCCTTGTCCACCAATAAGTGTATATCCCAATCTAGAATCCAAAGATAAACTTTTACCAAAAGCTGATTCTGGAACATTGTTGCTGAAATTTTTATTAGTCTTAGTTTCTCTATAATTCATTCTTATTGAACCAGAAACATCTGCATTTCCTTTCATAATATCAAGATATTTATATGCCAAAGGATTATTTGATGACATAGAATACAAATACCTAACATACCATCCTGGTATAAGTCCCAAATCTGGTCTCCCACCAGGAGCTGGTATATAAGTACAAACCTGTGCAGTTCCACCTATATCAGTTTTCCCACTTGAAACTGCATTTACCCAAGAAGGACTATCACATTGACTATTCCAAGGTTTGTTAACCCCATCATTTATTGCAGTATCACTTATCCTTATACTTGTATCAAAGTTTGGAAGTGCTTTTGTTGATACTAAATAAGCTAAATTATGATCTATTTGAATATCAGTTGGTTTGTTTTTATAGAAAGTCTGTCTCCATCTTGTTGCATATGACTGGACAAAATCCCTCTTTGAATAAACTGTTTTACCATCTAGGTTAAGTGTAAGTGAATATTTAATATCTTTAAGTCCATCAACCCAAACATTTTCACCTATAAAATCAACCTTGACATTTGAATCTGATGGATAAAAAGAAACTATAAACATCGGGTGAAATGATTTTTGACTTCCAAAAGAAAGATCAAAAGATCTAGCAGGTGTTCTATCTTCAACAATAACCTGAGTTACTATTGGACCAGAAAGCCAGTATCTAAAATTACCGGATTGTATGATATCCCTCGCACTAACTGTTCCACCAGGAGAAACTGTCATTGAGGCATCTAAACCGTATTTTGAAGAAAGCATATCTGTTGCAGAAAGACCTGAATTACAGTTACAAGAAGATTGGTTAACAAATTCAACATCAACAGATGAGTTAGCTGATACTGTTGTTATGAAAGAAATCATAGCATGCTTTACAGATCCATCTGGCCATCTGTTTTTTACATCAGCTTGAGTGTTTATGGTATTTCCACCGATTTTAGCTTGTGGAAAATTGGCAATATCACCTTGTTTAAATATTCTTGAAATAGAAAATACTCTGTTTGTTTGAGTTTGACCAGATATTTCTTTTATAGTTATTTTGTTTACAGCATTTGTTACAATAGGAGGAAGTGGTGTTGGATTTACCGGATTTGTTGGCGGATTTGTTGGGTTTGGGTTAGTAGGTGGTATAGGGTCAACTGTTGTAGGATTTTTAGTTGTAAAAGTATTATTTATAGTCTTGGCTATATTACCAGAAATATCTCTTGATCTGATTATAAAATTATAAAATGTTCCAGGAATAAGTCCTGTTATAGATACTGAATGATTTTTAGATGGATTAGATGACGATACAGATTTTCCATAAGAAAGAAGAGTTCCATAATCAACATCACCAGTTGAATCCTCATCTGTATTCCAAGAAATAGAAGCTGAAGTTAAATCTTCGACAATAGAAACATTTCTTATCTCAGGTCCTCTTCTGTCCACATATGCATATTTACTTATAGAAAAATCACTCATTATGTCATCATTTGCCCACCAACCACCACCATAAGAGCTAGGCTTATCAGCACCGATTGACATCAAAGAGTTTGATGATAATTGACTATCTGTTGCACAAGACTTGCTTGTATATAGATTATTATTTAGATATATACTACATTTTCCAGCACCCCAAACTAATCTAACCTTTAACTCTTTGTCTTTATCAAAATAATCTTCAAACTCTTTTTGAGACAAGACTCTGTTTACACTTGTTCCTTTAAAGTTAAATGTAAACTGAGTTGGTTCTGTGTAAAAAGATATAGATGAACCAACAGATGAATCTTCTATTGAAAATGGAGTTCTATATTTATAATAACTTGGGAGATTTATTCTTTCATTATAAGAATACTTGGATTTTAAAGTAAAACTTATTTCACCTTCTGTATAATCTAGGAGATTTACAATATCCGCACCTCTAAAAAGATAAAAAGCTGTGTTATCATTTTGAGTATTACCTTTTTCAAAAGAGATTCCATTTCCTGAACTTGTTGGAATAAAGTTTACAGATCCCTGACCTCTAACCTTTACAGTTCCTGTTGGACCAACAACAGGTGTTACAGTTGAACCATCTGTTCTACCAGAAATTTCAGATGAAGAACCTTTTAGATCAAAAGTTTTTGTCAAAACTTTTTCATCTTGACCTGCAAGTGCCACAGCACCGGTTTGAAGTCTATGTTTAAAGCCACCAGAATTTGAAGAAGAAAACAGTATAAATACAAAAACAAAAAGTAAACCAAGCGAGATAAATTTTTTAATCATAACCAATAAAACTTAAATAATAATTTTTATAATAAAATTATATCATAAAAAATTTTAACAATACAGAGAAATACACAAATATTTTTAAAACAAAAAACCCGCCTACTGCGAGTCTGGGAAAAATTCTTCTATAACTTCTTTTAATTTACCAAAAACAAAAGGTTTTTGTAAAAAAGAGCATTTATCAAACCCTTTACATCTTTCTCTAAGATCAGATCCGCTCATTAATATAAATGGTATATTTTTTGCTTGTTTTGGAACAGAATCGTCACTTCTTAACCAAGCTAAAAAATCAGACCCGTAACCACCAATAACTTGATTGTCAGAAACAATGATGTCAGGTACTTCATCGTTTAAAATTAAATCTTTTGGATCTTTAATATTATCAAAAGAAGTAACATTGTATCCTAATCTTATTAAAAACATTTCAAGACCTTGCCGAATATGAAGATCGTCTTCAATTAACAAGATGTTTAATTTCTTTTCCATCTCAAAAAAATCTACCATATTTATATTTTGAAGTAAATCAAAAAATTCCCTTTCGGGAATTATTTTTGTGCGCCGGGTAGGAATTTTGACTACATTTTTTCTTCGTCGCCACTCAGAAAAAACCTAGTCGCCAGAAAAGCGACAAATTCTGCTGAATTTGTAGACCGCTTTTCTGTTCAAATCCTACTCGCAAAGCGATGCTTTGCTCCGGTCGACAAAAAGAAAAACCCTTTCGGGTTTTCTTTTTGTGCGCCGGGTAGGAGTTTTCCTTCGCCTTAAAATTTTTTCGTCAAAAAATTTTAGGCTAGGCACCGACTCGCAAAATTTTCTACTGAAAATTTTTAGCTCCGTCGTTCAAATCCTAACATAAACCTCTCCCAAGAGGTTTATTCCCTGCACACCAAAAAATTCCCTTACGGGAATTATTTTTGTGCGCCGGGTAGGATTTGAACCTACGTAGCCCAATGGGCGACAGATTTACAGTCTGCTGCGATTGACCACTCCGCCACCGACGCAATACAAATAGAATATCATATTTTAAAAACAAAACAAATCTCGGAATTTACCGAGATTTGTTTTAAATTTTATTATTTTTATCTAAGAATAATCTATAAACTTTCAGTGTGGGTAGGACAATTTTCATCCAAATGACCAAGTAAACCACATTTACTACATCTATACTCTATATCAGTTGCAAATTTATTTTTATTTAATTTTATATTTGCCTCTGGACAATTTGTTGCAGAATGACCTAATCTACCACAAGAAAGACATGCTTTTTCCTTTGTATAATTTTCTTTATCAGTAATTATATCGTTTTTTAATTCTATTTTACCCTCTGGTTTTATAATTTTAGGATTAAATTCATTAATAAATTTTTCTCCTTCTCCTTCTCTTTTCATATATATATTAAACTTATAATAATACTCATATTATATCAAACAGATAAACCAGACACAATAAAACTATCACCCAATATCTTTTTAGAATTTTTAACTTCAAAGTTAAACTCTTCATTTTTATATCCTATATTTATAACACCACCTTTGAAAACTTTTTTTCCTATTATCAGATTTGCTATTGGATTTAATATTTTTGTCTGTATAAGCCTTTTCAGTGGTCTTGCTCCATATTGTGGGTTATATCCGTCCTTTGCCAACACATCTAAAACTTCTTTTGAGAAACTTAGTTTAATATCTTTTTCCTTTAATCTGTTTGTTATTATATCTATTTGTATTTTAACAATTTCTTTTATAGCATCAGGAGACAATATATCAAATATAACTATCTCATCTAATCTGTTTATAAACTCTGGTCTAAAATAATTTTTCAGAGATGAATTTATTTTTTCTTTTGCATCTGTATAATTTGCATTGGCTGTCTTATCCGCACTAAATCCGAGCTTTTCCATCTTGTCTATATGTTCTGCACCTATATTTGAAGTCAAAATAATTACAGTATTTCTAAAATTAACAACTCTACCTTTTGCATCTGTTAATTTTCCATTATCCAAAACTTGAAGCAAGATATTGAAAACCTCTGGGTGAGCTTTTTCAACTTCATCAAAAAGTATTACGGCATAAGGACGATGTCTTACTTGTTCTGTAAATGTTCCTCCCTCATCATAACCTACATATCCAGCGGGTGCTCCAATAAGCTTTGAAACTGAATGTTTTTCCATAAATTCAGACATATCAACCCTTATGAGAGCTTTTTCATCGCTAAACATAAACTCTGCCAAAGCTTTTGTTAATTCTGTCTTTCCGACACCTGTCGGACCTAAAAATAGAAAAGAGCCAATAGGTCTATTTGGATCACTTATACCAGCTCTTGATCTTTTTATAGTATCAGATATTTTCAACACAGCCTCTTTTTGTCCGATGATTCTGTTTTCTAAAATTTCTTGCATTCTACTCAATTTATCAGCTTCAGATTCAAGCATTCTAGAAACTGGGATACCTGTCCATTTTGAAACTATAACAGCAATATCACTCTCTGTTATTTCTTCTTTCAAAATCCTCCTACCACTTTGTAACTTTTTCAATCTTTTTATAGCATTTTCCAAATCTCTTTCACAAAGAGGTATCTGCCCGTATCTTATTTGAGCAGCCAAAGCTAAATCAACTTTAAGCTCTGCATTTTCAGCTTCAACTTTAAGCTCTTCAAGTTTCTTTTTCAAATCTTTTATAACAGTAACTGTTTCTTTTTCATTTCTCCATTTAAGTTCAATCTCGGATGTCTTTTCTTTCAGATCAGCGATTTCTTTTTCAATTTCTTTTATTCTGTTTTTAGATTTTACATCAGTTTCTTTTTTAAGAGCTTCTTTTTCTATTTCAAGTTTAACAACTTTGGAATTTGTTTCTTGTAGCACAGGTGGCATATTTTCCAAAGAAATTTTTAAATAAGAAGATGCTTCATCTATAAGGTCAACGGCTTTATCTGGCAAAAATCTATCTGTTATATACCTTGAAGAAAGGTTAACCGCAGAAACAATAGCTTCATCTGTGATCCTAACACCGTGAAATAGTTCATATCTCTCTTTTAAACCACGAAGTATAGTTATGGCATCTTCAACAGAAGGCTCGTTTACATAAACAGGTTGAAATCTTCTTGTTAGTGCTGGATCTTTTTCAATATGTTTTTGATACTCCCTTAGAGTTGTTGCTCCGATAGCACGAAGCTCACCTCTTGCAAGTGCCGGTTTAAGCATATTTGAAGCATCCATTGACCCCTCGGCTGCACCAGCTCCAACTATAGTATGTATTTCGTCTATAAACAAAATTATTTTGCCGTCAGATTTTTCAACTTCTTTTAGTATGTTTTTAAGTCTTTCTTCAAACTCACCTCTGTATTTTGTTCCAGCTATCAAAAGACCTAAATCCAAAGAAACAAGCTCTTTATCTTTTAGAGATTCTGGAATATCTCCTGTTGCCATTTTTATTGCCAAACCTTCAGCAATAGCAGTTTTTCCAACACCAGCCTCACCTATCAAAATCGGATTATTTTTTGTTCTTCTTGAAAGTATTTGGATTATTCTAGCTATCTCATCATCACGACCAATGACAGGATCTAGTTTATTTGCCAAAGCTAGTTTTGTTAAACTTCTGGTGTATTTAGAAAGTGATTTAAATTTTTTAACAGAACTTTTATCATCAGTTTTTTGATTTTTAATTTCTTCTATTGCAAACAAAACTTTATCTTTTGTTACTTTAAATTTTGATATTATATCTCTTGCTTGACTTGGAATATCAAGTGTAGCCAAAAACAAATGTTCAGTTGAGACAAATTCATCTTTCATACCCTTTGCAACACGGTCAGAATGTTCAATGACCTGGGCAAGTTCAGGAGTTAAATAAAGTTGATAAGAAGCAGAAAGAGTTTGACCAGTATCTTCACCATCCATACTATCTAAAAGTGAGTCTGTTAAAAGTATAGTATCAACATCCATTTTTTCTAAAATAGATATAACCATACTCTCTTCTTGAACAACAAGAGCTGTTAAAAGATGCATAACATTTACATGGTTCTGACCTCTTTCTATTGCGAGCTCATGAGCCCTTCTTATTGCATCTTTTGCTTTGGTAGTGAAATGATTAAATGGTGGCATAATTTTATTTTTTATACTTAAATTTAAAAATAGTTAACAAGTTAACTATACTCCCTAAATATTTTTAGGTCAAGGGAAAAATACACAAAAACTTAAAAATTTTTTGCAAATTTCTAGTTGATTTTTATAAGAGACACTTCTGCTTTCAAAACACTAGATGGTATAAAAATCCTAGCTGAAGAAAAATCTGAAGATGATATACCTAAAACTTCACCAGAGAGAGAAAGAAGTGGGCCACCGTAAACTAAATCTTTTGAGGACAAATCAGTTTCTATTGAAGTAATAATTTTTGTAGTAGTTGAAACACTTAAAGTATTTAAAGTTGTAACTTTTCCAGTTGCAACAGAATTAACTTCATCTCCACCGATAGCTATAACAGATTGCCCTAGTTTAGCATCAGAACCCGCTAAACTAGATGGTGAAAATACATACTTATCTTTTGGTTTTGCTAGAAAGAATCCTATTTGTGATTTTTTATCTGGTGACTGGACATAAACAAGTGGTATTTCTTTTCCAGAACTATTTATAGCAACATATTCCATAACTTCTGATATTGGTTTTTTATCTGTGGCTATAAGGCCGTCTTTTGAAACAACAATTCCAATCCCATAAAAATTATCCACCCCTAGACCTTTATTTCTAGCTCTAATCCTAAAAATAGAATTTGTATTTTTATCTATTGCAGAAACTACCCTATCATCTTCACTTACAACAACAGTTACAACTTCTTTCTTTCCATTTGTTTCCCTAACTATTTCAGTTGGAGTAGTTACTGTTTCTATGGTTTTTTCTACAACTTTATTTATTGTTTGTGTAACTTCGACAGGTGCCTCCATCAAAAGAGAGACTGTCATAATACCTGTTGCTATTGAAGTAACAAAAGATATAAGTATTGTGAGTAATATTATTTGATTTTTATTTAGATCTTCCATTTATTTTTTTTTATTAGTTTTATTATACCAAAAAAATACTAAAGGCAAACTTGTTTAACAGCTTTTTTTAAAGCAGTTACAGCAAAATCCACATCTTCCTTTGTTGTGTATTTTGAAAGAGAAAATCTCAAACTAGAAGAGCCACACTCTTTTTGACCTAAGTTTTCAACAACATAAGAACTTGAATCTTCTTTAAGAGTTCTGCAAGAGGAGGAGTATGACACAGAAAGACCAAAAGTATCTAGAACAACAGTTAAATACTCTGAATCTAAATATTTACCTGAAACTTTCATACAAAAATTTATATTATTTGGAGATCTTTTCTTTAAAGAACCGTTAACTTTGACTTCTGGAAAATTTTTTAAAACCTCATCTTTCAAATAATCTCTTAACTCAGAAACTTTTTCGGACACATCAAATCTTTCTTGTTTTGCAATCTCCAAAGCTTTTGCAAGTCCAATGGCTGAAATATAATTTTCAGTTCCAGATCTAAGTCCCATCTCTTGCCCACCGCCAAAAAAAATAGACTCTATTGATAGATTTTTTCTAACAAACAAAAGTCCTACACCTTTTGGCCCAAAAATCTTTATACCATCAATAGATAAACCATCTAAACCAAAAGTCTGGACATCTATATTGAAATAAAGTGGTGCCTGACAACAATCACTATAAAAATAAGGATAATTGAATTTCTTTTGCAGATCATTTTTACAGTCTTTTTCTTTCCAATTTTTTATAGACATTCCTATATCTTTTATATCATTTACAACTCCTATTTCATTGTTTACATACATCAAAGAAACTAAAACTGTATTTTCTTTTATGGAAGAATGCACAACAGATGCAGAAACTAAACCTTCTTTGTCTACATCTAAAAATGTAACTTCTGCACCCATCTTTACACACTGATTTAAAGTTTCAATAACAGATGGATGTTCTATTTTTGAAGATATTATGTGTGGTTTTTCTATTCCGTTTTCTTTAGCTTTTTTTATAGTTCCCAATATAAATAAGTTATTTGACTCTGTTCCACCACTCGTGAAAACAATATTATCTTTTGAACAATTTAGAAAATTAGCAGAAGAACTCTTTGCCTTGTCAAGTAACTCTTTTGCAATCCTACCTTCCAGATATATAGAGCTTGGATTATGAAAAACATCTTTAAACTGATCCATATACAAAGAAACTTCTTTTCTTAAAAATGTAGAAGATGCAAAATCCATAAATACCCTTTCGGGTTTACTCTTTAAAAGATCTTTTATATTTGATATTAGTTTCATTATTTACCATATTAACTTAAAAAACATATTTTGCAAAAGGTCAAAAATATGATAGAGTTGACCCAATGCCTTTTGATATAGACCAAATAATAATATATTGTCTATTATTACTTTTAATAGTAATGGTTATTTGGATCGCAAAAATAGAGATAAAACTAAGAAGGATTCTTTTAGGTAAAGATGCTAAAAGTTTAGAAGATACAATAATCTACACTAAAAACGAAATAGACAAACTAAAAGAATTTGAATTAGATAGTATTGAGTATTTTAAAGAAGTTGAAGAAAGATTGAGAAAAAGTATTCAATCTGTTGAAACAGTTAGGTTTAATCCCTTTAAAGGAACAGGAGATGGAGGAAATCAAAGTTTTTCAACTTCATTTCTAAATGAAAACGGAGATGGTGTTGTTATATCAAGTATGCATTCAAGAGACAGAATATCTATTTTCAGTAAACCTGTAAATAAATTTAAAAGTCTATTTGAAACCACAGAAGAAGAGAAATCTGTAATAGAAAAAAGTAAAAAAACTCTTAAAAAATAAATATTATGAAAAGAGCCCCAGCAGTTTCAATAATGGGTCATATAGACCATGGTAAATCAACCTTGCTTTCTTATATAAGAAAAAGCAATAAACCTCTAAATGAAGCTGGTGGTATAACACAACATATTTCATCTTATGAAATAGAACATAAAAACGAAAAAGGTCAGATAGAAAAAATAACTTTTATTGACACCCCGGGTCACGAAGCTTTTAGGTCAATAAGAAAAAGAGGTGCAAAAGTTGCAGATATAGCAATCCTTGTCGTATCAGCCGAAGATGGTGTAAAACCCCAAACAGTTGAAGCTTTAAAATTTATAAAAGAAAGCAACACCCCTTTCATTGTGGCTATAACAAAAATAGACAAACCAGATGCTAGTATAGAAAAGACAAAAAACTCACTTGTTGAAAATGAAATATACATAGAAGGATATGGAGGAAGTATACCTTGTGTTGAAGTGTCAGCAAAAACAGGAGTTGGTATAAACGAACTTTTAGATATGATACTTTTAGTTTCAGACATAGAAGGACTATCCGGAGATGAAAATAAACTCGGTAATGGATTTATACTTGAAAGTAACAAAGATAGTAAAAATGGAATAACAGCAGTCTGTATAATAAAAGATGGAAAGATTGAAGTTGGTGATTTTCTAGTTAGCGGTGAATCAATAGCAACTATCAGAACAATGGAGGATTGTGATGGAAAAAAGATAAAAGAAGCGACTTTTTCATCACCTGTTAAAATATTTGGTTTTGACAGCATACCAAAAGCCGGAGAATTTTTTCATATAACAAAAGATAAAAACTCTGCAATCTCATCTAAAAACAAGATTGAAAACCAAGAAGACTATATTGATAAAAATTCAAAACATAGATTTCCAATAGTTGTTAAAGCTGATATGGCAGGAACACTTGATGCTGTCTTATATGAGATATCAAAAATTGGCGATGAAGAAATATCTCCAAAAATAATAAGATCAGGAATAGGATCTATAACAGAAGCCGATGTTAAAATTGCAAATGGAAAAGACAAAGCTATTGTTGTAGGTTTTTCTGTAAAAGCAGACAATCTAGCTTCACATTTTGCAGAAAAAGAAGGGATTGAAATAAAAACTTTTGATATTATATACAAGATGAGCGAGTGGTTGAAAGAAGAGTTGGAAAACAGAAAACCAAAAAATGATGTTGAAACTGTAAAAGGTTTGGTAAAAGTATTGAAAACATTTAGCAAAGTTAAAGACAAGCAAGTCATAGGATGTAAACTAGAAGAAGGAGTTGTCAAAGTTGGTTCCCCTATTAAAATATTTAGAAGGGACGAGGAGATATCAATAGGAAAAGTTAAAAACTTGCAGGTTCAAAAAGTTGAAGTTGATAAAATAGAGGATCCAAAAGAATTTGGAGCAATGGTAGAATGTAAGCTAGAAATAGCATCCGGTGATAAAATCATAATAAACTAATGAATATAAGAAGAGAAAGAATAAAAGAAGAGATAATGCATTTGGCATCAAAATTTTTACTACAAGAGAGTAACGGTTCTTCATTTTTGACTGTGACAAAAGTGGAAATGTCAAATGACAAAAAAAATGCTATGATTTTCTTTACAGTATTTCCAGATAGCGAAGAGAAGAATGCTGTAAACTTTGCAAAAAGAAAAAGGTCTGATTTTAAACAATTTATAAGAGATAAATCTAAAATAACCAGAATACCTCATATAGATTTTGCAATAGATGTAGGTGAAAAAAATCGTCAAAAAATAGACAGTATTATAAATACATAAAAGAGAAGTTGTTCATTAAAAATAAGTTCAAATAAATGGCCACGTGGTGAAGTTAGTTAAACGGTCTGTCTAAAGATCTTTAGACAAAACCGCGATCGTAATATTTACTAAAATGTTTTATGTATATTTTATAAGAAGTTTAAAAAATAAAGACATTTATATAGGTTCATGCCAAGATGTATTTATTAGATTTTCAAGGCATAATAAAGGTTATGTCAGATCGACGAAAGCATACAGACCATGGGAACTGATTCATTATGAAGAACACGAATCAAGGAAAAAAGCTATGGAAATGGAGATGTTTTACAAATCAAAAGAACAAAGATTGCTCATTAAAAATAAGTTCAAATAAATGGCCACGTGGTGAAGTTAGTTAACACAGCGGTCTGCAAAACCGCGACGCGTGGGTGCAAATCCCACCGTGGCCTCAATCAAATAATGTTTTTTAATTTCAAAAAATATGTTAAATTGATTTTATTGCCCAGGTGGTGGAACGGTATACACGGGAGACTTAAAATCTCCTGCCGCAAGGCTTGAGGGTTCGAGTCCCTCCCTGGGCACCAAAATATGCGCCCATAGCTCAGTTGGTAGAGCAGCTCCCTCTTAAGGAGATGGTCGGGGGTTCGATCCCCTCTGGGCGCACATAAAAATATATTTCATAAAAAAATAAAATACTTATTTATTTTTTTATGAAAATAGTGTAGAGTATATAAATTGGGCAAGTGGCGGAATTGGTATACGCGCTAGTCTTAGGAACTAGTGCCTCACGGCTTGAGGGTTCGAGTCCCTCCTTGCCCACAACACCTAAAAATCACTTCTTTCTTGAGGTGATTTTTTGTGTGTTTGGAAAGGGACGAGAAAGCCGGAAAGAAGTGAGGCGGGGTCGCGACTTTGTTTTAAGTTCACGAAAAACAAAAGTTGCAACCGAGTCCCTCCTTGCCCATCTTACGAAATAACTTTATTTATCAACATATTTTTTAACTCATTTTGAATAAGATGGGTGGTTTTCCGAACTTATTTGACATAGTGCAATTTATGTGCTATACTCAAATGAGGAGGCACAGCGAAAATGTTACCCAAAGATGAACTACCGGGCGGTTTTGAAATGAAAGGAACCATCACCATTATTGCTGGTGGTAAAACCTTTCAAGAGGAAATTGGAGGTGAGGAACTTTTCACTGCAACATTGCGACAAGCAATGCGAAATGGAAAAAACTCCATCAGAGCCCTGAAGTACCTGGCTGATGAGGGAGCCAAGAACTGGAAACACCAATCCCAGCCAGGTCGTCAAAACGCAATTGGCGACTAACAAGCCACGAGAAGTCACAGACCACTCGTGGCTTTCTCGTTTATGAAACTTAATTCTTTAATACTTAAACTTATTTAACCCTTATACTTCCCTAGTTCGGAAAGCCACACTGTTCGTCCACACTAAAAAGTCGCTTAGGCGGCTTTTTAGTTGGAGCAAGAATAAAAGCAGTCGCCTCGCCTGATCCTCGCTGGCAGAGCAAACGAGGTATTGGCGAGGCGAACCATGGCTCTTATATTCGTATAGGAGTCGGCCACCGCCGACACTCTTTTACCAATCCCCACAGCAAAGCTGCGGGGTATTTCTCGAATAAAGCGGAGCTTTATGAGAGGGACGAGAACAGTTTGTCGGTCTACGAGCACAGCAGTGCTTGTCGACAAACTGGTGACCAGAAAAAACTAGTCTGACTGAGACTAGTTTTTTCGAGGTAAAGTCCCTCCTTGCCCACAAGATTTGACATATATTTATATAATATGCATAATTACAAAAGGAGTCTAAGTTGATAATCAAGAACTTAACACTTGGAGAATTTGTATATTGGGACAAAAAATCTTATCCTTCTATGCTACCTGAAATGATAAATAAATATGGAAATGGACCATTTGAGATAGTAGCTCTAAGAAAAAGAGATAATAAAAACGGAAAAATTTCTTCAGCTGATTATACAGTAACTATCAATACCGGAAAAAAGAAAAAAAGTTTTGCCGGTGAATGGTTTATGAGAAAACCAACAGAAACTTCAATCAAATAGATAAATGCTATAAAAATATGATTATTTTGGGCGAATTATAATAATACATTCGCCCACTGATTAAAGTAATTAAAAAATTTTGATTTTTTTAACCAGATAACTTAAATTAAATATTTATAAAAACCACTTTAAGATTGGTTTAATTTATGTTAAAAAATTATTATTTAAAAACTTGACATAATATTAATAATATGATATCATTAATGATGTACCTTAAAAGGAGGGTACATTAAATGAAGTAACTAAAAGCGCAAAGGCCTGCGCAAACATAAATTAAGCCAAAGATTTCTAAGCCCTGGGGTGTGAGATGTTAGACAAAAATCACTCCACAGTAACTCTGAATTGAAGAAGGAGCACCACTAAAAAAGGTGTTCGGGTCAAAAAATACCCGAGGCTCATTCGAAAAATGAACTTCCTAGCACATTCTAACGCCACATCATCAGAAAAGAGTGGCTGTGCTCTCGATGCTAACATCGAGTCGAATAACTAAGGGGCAAGTTTAGAGATCTAAAACAACCCTCGGCTCAACAAGCCGAGGGTTTCTGCTATATATAAAATAATATTTTAATAATACATTTCTCCATCTTACACACCTATTTTCAAAATTATTAATTGAATATCCTTATCACCAATTACTTTATTAAATATTTCACAAAAAACAACTCTTTGCTAATTTTGATTTGGCGAATATGGATTTTTCTTTTGAAAGGATGGGAGTATTTTTTAGATAACTACACCAGAAATATTGGTGAATAAAACTTTATTTATTTGAAACAATTGGTGCAATTATAAAAAATATAAAAAACCGAGGTACACATAGAGTGTGATACCTCGGGCCCATACTTACACAAAAGAACTACTACAACCTTGCAATCTTACCTTTCGCCTCGAACCGCCTCTTCCATTCATTAACAAGATGAGCGGACCGATTATGAAGCTTTTCGATACGCGCAAAAACTTCTTCCACCTGCTCATCTGTCACATCACTATCATCATATTTTTGCATTAATTCTTTGAAAAGGGCTGCTTTCTTCAAATTCACCGATTTATAGGTCACATTGAGACCTTTCATAACATCTGAGAAAAAATCACTATTACACTTCCTATTTTGGCCGGAAATCATTTGTTTGATGGAATCAGCATTCACCCCGTACTTATCGGCGGCCGTATCGATAGTAATACCATCCTCAGTGATCCCTCTAATAGCCTTTATCAACTTTTTACGCAAAACCTTCGACTGCACTGAGTTGATGTACTTGCGTGCCAGATTAATAGGAAGACCTAGCATACAGGCGATGCGCTTTATATTCTCTCCACGATCAAGAAGTAACATAACCGTATACTCCGTGTCATGCTGCGATGGTGGAAGCGGACCACCTATATTGGCCCTGTAGGCCATAGAAATAAGTTCACTATCAGTTACAATATTATCCACAATCTCAGCCATGATCTCATTTTGATTATTAAGACCGTGAGCCTCGATACGATGCCGTCCATCGATCACCACATAATCACTTGTGATTTGGATTGGAGGGAGTTGGGTACCATTCTCGATGAGCTCTGCAAGATACAGTGCATGTTCTTGATTCAGCTGTTTGCGAACAAACAGACTAATCTTCAAGTCCTTCAGTGCCACTTTCTCGATTTTCTGACTGCTCATTGCTTTTTCTCCTTACTGTTGCTGGGTTGTTTGGACGTCGGATGGTTCAATGAACCGCCCATGTTGTGCGCGCCACCCGGCGCGCTTCTTCCTGACTTGTGATAACATCACGCATGTCCCAGGTTCTGGCCAATCTCTCTCTTGCCAGACCTTGCCTTCAAGCGAGAAGGTGATTGAACCAAGTTTCTCAGAACGCGCAACTGCATAGGGGCCATGCTTGCCACCAGGAATGATCTTATCGACGACAGCTTGGTAACATTGGTCGTTCGACATTAACTACCTCCTTTCTACTGTTTCTCGGACATGACCAAACGGGAATGTAAGGCACTCAAGTGCGCCAATAGGTGGAGTATAGTATCAGATGATTCTTTCAGATCTGCTTGCCCGTCGTCAAAAAGTTTCTCAATAGAACTCTCATCAATCAACGCAAGCAAACCTTTCATGATACTGACTATCGCTTCTGAGCGACTAGCTGACATTTGTCTTCCCGAAATTTTGGACAACTCCGTCTTCAACGGAATATCCAATCGGTACAACTTTTGCAACCTTTCTTTCTCCTGCTGCAATTCCCGCACTCTTTCCTTAAACAAATCCCACATCTTCTGATCCTTGTCCTCACTTATGCGGTGATTACCTTGCAGAACTTGATAAAGAGTGGATGTGGAGCGATAGCCGAGAAACTCTGCAGCCTGATCACTGGAAAAGAGTCCATAGCCGATAAATTCAATAAAGTTTCGACGAGGTTTCGACATATTCTCCAACTCGATCACTCGATAACCTGTCATGTCGAGAAAACACATCAACTTGATGTATAACTTGCCAACAGGTAACGATCCAGTACCATGAAGCCATCGAGTTACGGAATCAATCGTGACTCCGCAAAATTCAGCTATAGGCTTTTTTGCCTGTGCCGCCCCTCGCGAACCTTTTCTTATTTTTGAGGCGAAAACTTGTCCAAGATGTTGTAGACAATCTTCAAAATGTCCACGCAACACCTCACATGTGTCTTCATTCATGCAAATCCTCCTTTCACTTTCAAAGATCTTCAACCAACATGTGCAAATCCCATGTTGGAGGCTCTATTGTAAAATACTATAATAGTTCCGTCAACTTTAAACATGAAACCACCTCAAAAAAAATGGAAACCAACCTTGCATTCCTCACTGCCAATTCGATACTGAAATAGAACATGGCACTTTTCTTTACATAGGAGCAAGTCAAAGCGATCAAAGCATCCGAGCAAAAAGAACCCATCAAAGTGCATCCGGTCATTCTCAAAATACAACCATCACAAAAGAAAGAGCGCTCCATCACTGAAGCGCTCGTAACCGAGTTGTAAAATACTTGACCTTACTGGTGCGACTTGATGTCCCCCGACATCGTGTTGACGTTGCCACCGATGGCGCCGCCACAGTCGACGTCTCCCGACATCGTGTTGACGTTGCCACCGATGGCGCCGCCAACTTCCACATTGCCACTCTGGGTAATGACACTGCCAGCATCTCCGGTGACGGAAATCTTCTGACAAGCGTCAGCCTCGATACATTGGACGTTGCCAGTGACGAAGATGTTGATCTCCTTCGCATCCGGCGTAACATTCTTACCATCGACGATCACCTTGCCATTGCAAATGGTGACGTTTTGGCCACCACCACTGATGGTGACGCCGTTGATAACGATCGTGTTGGTCATGTTGCCCTCCTCAGGCTAAGGGGTTGGCCAAAAGGCCAAACAAAGAACGTAAACTCAATCACCATTATACATCTATACTACAATCTTGTCAAGAAGTTAATAGGTAACTTAACGATGAACTTTAAAGAACACTGAGTATTGCTCAACTCCTTAAATGGCAAAAAGAAAGTACTTGCGGTGAAGCACATTCGCATCAATGAGTTTATTCTCGATGAGAAAGATTCATGTTTTATCGAGGGATTCAAGGTAGATCCGCTAAAAGCCAAGACCGAACACAAGCAAGTACAGGGCGACATTGAGAAACTACAGGAAGCTTATTGAGGCTGAAAAGAGTACGATCCTGCTAATGTCGGAGTTTCTCGAACAACATGGAAAAAGTGGCTCAAATCATAGCCACAACCAAATCTATGCAGGAATTGAACTTCTACCTCGAGAAGATCTTCTTGAACTTTTTTATGGGCAAGAAAAACACAGTGTTTGCAACGCTTTCAAAGCCATTTACATGGCTTGTTGACTAGAAAGTTGCTATTGGTGCACGCTATAGGACTTGAACCTATGACCTTCTCAACGTCAATGAGACGCTCTAGCCAACTGAGCTAAGCGCGCAACATAGAAAATATATCAAAATTTTTGAAATGATACAAACAATTGAAATATATATAAAAAGATGTTATATTTTTAAATGTAAAGTTTTTGGCCCTATCGTCTAACGGTTAGGACACGGCCTTTTCAAGGCTTAAATCGGGGTTCGATTCCCCGTAGGGTCACCAGTTGATATTCTTAACAAAAATTCCCAGTAGGGATTTTTTGTTTTTGAATATCCTGTGACAATACAGAAATTGCATATTATGCAATTTCGTGGGGAATCGAAAGACGGAGCGGGCACCTAGTCAACAGACTAGGTCGCGAGTCGCGGACACGAGAAAATTTTGTGACGACAAAATTTTACTGGCGGACGATTCCCCGTAGGGTCACAAAATTGGATACAATTTTGGACTTTAATTTTGTATTCAAAATTAAAAGTTGATTGTTATTACACAGATTTTTATACAAAAAAGGAAAGTGCCGCTCCTCCGAGAGACGGCACTAGGTGTGAAAGGGCGGGATTAGGCGAATCTGACTGGAGCATAAGCCCCAAGATTGACTTTTGCTTTTGGCATCAGTCAACGGTCTCAGTTGCCAACCGTCTCAACCCTTTCACACTATCAATTATAGTATACTCACAATATTTGTCAAGTGATTTAAAAATATTAAATTTATGATAGATTATAGTTATGAATATACTATCCATTGAGACAAGTTGTGATGAAACAGCTATATCTATCCTAAAATGCTCTGGTGATTTAGAAAATCTAGAATTTAAAATACTAGGTAATTCTCTAATGTCTCAGATAGACATACACAAAGAGTATGGAGGAGTTTTTCCAAACCTTGCAAAAAGAGAACATTCAAAAAATTTAACTCCCCTTTTAGAAAAAACATTAAATGAAAGTGGGGTTGGTTTTAAAGAATATAAAACCGAAGATGGTGTTTTAAGAAATATGGAGAGTATTTTAGAAAGAGAAAAACAACTATATGAGGATTTATTAACATTTTTACAAAAGCACCAAAACAAAAAGCCCGATATAGATCTCATTGTTGTAACAGAAGGTCCAGGACTAGCCCCTGCACTTTGGGTTGGTATCTCTTTTGCAAAAGCACTTGGCTCTTTTTGGAGTATAAAAGTTTTAGGGGAAAACCATATGAAAGGCCATATTGCATCAGTTCTTGAAATAAAATCAAAAGATGATTTAGAAAAAGATGATAAAAGCAATAAAATAAACTTCCCTGCCATAGCCCTGCTCATATCTGGAGGACATACGGAAATAGTATATATGGAAAGTTGGACAAAATATAAAATACTAGGACAAACACTAGATGATGCTGTTGGAGAAGCATTTGATAAAACAGCAAGAATGCTTGGACTTCCCTATCCAGGAGGACCAGAAGTTTCAAAGATGGCAAAAATAGCCAGAGAGGAAAATATAGAAAAGAAAATAAAACTACCAAGGCCAATGATAAAATCCGATGATTTAAATTTTTCTTTTTCTGGTCTAAAAACTGCTGTTTTATATACAGTTGAGAAAAATAGATTAACTGAAGAATTTATAAAAGATATTTGCAGAGAATTTGAAGACTCAGTAACAGAAGTCTTGATACACAAAACAAGAAAAGCACTGGTACAATCAAATGCTAAAACTTTGATTGTAGGAGGGGGTGTCATATCAAACTTGTATATAAGAGAAAATTTAGAAAAAATGATAAAAAATGAATTTCCAGAAATAACACTTAAAATAGCATCAAAAAATCTAACGACGGACAATGCTGTTATGATAGCAGTTGCTGGGTATATAAGTTTTATATCCGGAAAGACTGAGAGTTTGGAAATCAAAGCTTTGGGAAACCTGAAAATAGATAAGGGTTTTTAAACTTTTACCTAGAAAAACACAAGACACTTACCTACTTCTTCTGTGACCAGGTTGTCCACCCATAGGAGTTGATATTTCATTTGCAGTTTTATAACCACTACCCACACCTAAAATTTTCAAGGATTCTAAATATTCTTTAAACTTTGTTTTATCATTTTTATTTAAATAAATTAAAAAATTTAAATACATTTTAATATAAATTCTTTTCTTATACATATTTAGATCATTATCAAAAATATCTAAAATACCTTTGTATTCTTCTGAAATAGAATAATCTCTGAATTTATGCAAAATAAATGGTATCCTATCTTTATTTAAACTTGGATATGTGCCATTAAAATTAAATACTATTCTTTTATGTTGATCATTATCTTTTGTATAACAAAAACAAAAATATCTTATTTGACTTTCATTTACAGACACTTGAATATAAAATCTTTTATCTTCATTTTCAAAAAAGACCCTGAAAATATCTCTTCTTCCTTCACTTTCTTCACAAATAGAATCTTTTTCATATTCTGACCAACTAGAATCCAGTTTTTCTAGTATTTCATACTCATTGGTCATATATTGAGCTTCTCCACTTTTCATAATAAAAATATTATAATACTAATCTAAAAAATTGAATAGTTTTAATTTTTCAGAAACTAGATTTTGCATATTTTCAACAGATTTTTTCATCATCTTATATGGTGCAACTTCATCTGGATTTTCTTTTAAACTTTCCAAAATTCCATTTTTATAAGCAACCCTAAGCTCTGTATTTATATGAACAATAGAAACACCAGACTTTATAGCCTTCTGAAAATCTTCCTTACTATTTCCAGAACCACCATGCAGGACAAGTGGTATTTTGACTTTTTCTTTTATATTAAAAATCCTATCAATATCTAAACTTGGATCAATGCCAGAGGAAAGCATTCCGTGAATATTTCCCACTGCTGGAGCAAACATATCTATACCAGTTCTAGAAACAAACTCAAATGCTTTTTCTGGATCTGTTAAAGAATCTTGGTCTATTTTTACTTCATCAGGAACTTTATCTAAAATTTTTGATGATTGTCCTATATACCCGTATTCTGCTTCAAGCAAAATATCTTTATTATTTTTTTTATTGAAATCTTTTATAAAATCAAAACATTTTTTAGTCTCTATAATGTTTTCTTCAAAAGAAAGTTTAGCACCATCAAATATAACAGAATCATAACCAAGCTGGACAACTTCTTTTACCCTTTCAAATGAATATGTATGATCTGCATTTAAATATATTGGAAAATCAAATTCTTCTCTTAATCCAAAAACCAAATCCCTAACCTGTCTTGGACCTATAAAATCTCTCTCTCCCTCAGATACACCAATAATAACAGGAAGGTTGAGATTTCTAGCGGAATTAAAAATAGCTTTAAGTCCTTCTGTGTTTGATATATTAAAATGACCAATAGCCACTTTTCTGCTATCAGCATCTAAAATTGTTTCTCTAAGTGTTTTCATATTTAAATATTATACAGTATAAAAAATATTTTTATTATTAAATAATAAATCATCAATACATATAAAAAGACATGTCAATATTTTATAAAAATTTAAAATAAACTAAAATATTACAATGAATAAACAAATAGATATACTTTGCATTGGAGATATTGTAACCGATGCTTTTATCAGACTAAAAGAAGCAGAAGTTAACTGTGATATAGACAATGAAAACTGCAAACTTTGTGTTAAATTTGGAGACAAAATTCCCTATCAGTCAGTAGAAGTCTTGCCAGCAGTTGGAAATAGTGCAAATGCATCTGTTTCAGCTTCAAGACTTGGTCTTTCTTCTGCACTTTTGGCATATATAGGAGATGATGAAAATGGAAAAGATTGTATAAAAGAGCTTGAAAAAAATGGTGTTGATACAAGTTTGATGCAAATAGAGAAAGACAAAAAAACAAATTATCACTATGTCCTCTGGTATGATGTTGAAAGAACAATACTTGTTAAACACGAACATTTTTCCTACAACTTAGTGCAATTTCCAAAACCAAAATGGATCTATCTATCATCACTTGGTGAAAATACACTGGATTATCACAAACAAATAGAAAAATATCTAGTAGAAAATCCGGATGTAAAACTTGCTTTTCAACCAGGAACTTTTCAAATCCGTTTTGGCAAAGAAAATCTTTCCGAAATTTACAACAAAACAGAAGTATTTTTCTGCAATGTAGAAGAAGCGATGACTATACTTGATGAAAAAGAAAGAGATATTAAAAAATTACTTGAAGGTATAAGAAGACTGGGTCCAAAAATAGCAGTTATTACAGATGGTATAAATGGTGCTTATAGTTTTGACGGTCAAGAAATGTTTTTTGTCCCAGTATATCCACACAAACCATTTGAGAGAACAGGGGCTGGTGATGCATTTGCATCAACAGTAGTTTCAAGTTTAATACTTGGAAACAATATAAAAGAATCTTTACTTTGGGGCCCTGTAAATTCAATGTCTGTTGTAAAACAAGTTGGTGCTCAAAAAGGTCTACTAAGAAAAGATCAGTTGTTAGAATATATAAAAAATTCTCCAGAAGATTATCAAGTGAAAAAAATAAATTAGTTATTTTTTCTTTTTATAACTTTAAGAACAGCAGATTTTATAGACTTTTCATCTAAACCATAATGACTTAGAAGCTCTTCTGGTTTACCAGATTGTCCAAAACTATCTTTTACACCCAAAATTTCAACTGGAATAGGATAATTTGAAGATAAAAACTCACAGACCGTAGAACCCATACCCCCAAAAACTTGATGCTCTTCAACGGTTACAATAGCCCCACAAGATTTTGCAATTTCTAATATACTTTTTTCATCAAGTGGTTTTATTGTGTGTAAATTTACAACACAAACAGAGACACCTTCTTTTTTCAAACTCTCAGCGACAATCAAAGCTTTGTAAACCAGAGATCCTGTTGCAACAATACAAGCTTCTGATTTTAAACTTCCAAAAATCAGATTAGCCTTGCCTATTTCAAACTCTGTGTCATCAACTGTAATAACAGGTGTTTTTTCTCTTGAAAGTCTGACATAAACCGGCTTACCAAGTTTTAAAGCATCCATAGTTGCCTTTTTTGCCTCTAAAATATCACAAGGAGATATGACCGTCATATTTGGAATAACTCTGGTAATAGCAATATCTTCAAGTGCTTGATGAGTTCCTCCGTCAGGACCAACAGAAATACCAGCATGAGAACCAGCTATAACAACAGGTCTGTCATTGTAACAAATAGTTGTTCTGATCTGCTCCCAATTTCTTCCAGGAGAAAACATTGCATAAGAAGAAATAACTGGTTTTTTATCAATAGCAGCCATACCAGAAGCGACAGATGCCATATTTTGCTCTGCAACACCTATCTCAATAAATCTCTCTGGAAATTTTTCTTTAAACAAATGCATATATGTTGACTCAACAAGGTCACAACAAAGTGCCACAATACTTTTATCTTTTTTACCAGCTTCCAAAAGTCCTTGCCCAAAACCTTTTCTTATTGGTTCAAGTTCAATATTTTTTGAAAATAATTTTTGATTGATTTTAACTTTTTGCATATCTTTTATTTATGTTCACTTTCTATTTCACCGTAAAGAGTTCTAAGTTCACAAAGTGCAATCTTGACCTGCTCTTCTTTTGCAGGTTCACCTTGCATATCAACAATACCCGGCGGAGTTCCGTGCCACTTATAATCTCTTTCCATATAAGAAACTCCTTTTCCTGGAATTGTTCTGGCTATAATAACACTAGGGCCATTGAAAACTGATTTGGCTCTGTTTATGGCACTGCATATTTCAGTAAAATTATGTCCATCTATCTCTTCTACATGAAAACCAAAACTTTCAAATTTATGAAATAAGGATTCAAGTGGCATAATATCTTCTGTAAATCCATCTATTTGAATATTATTTCTGTCTATTATACAAATAAGATTTCCTAATTTTTCTTTTGAAGCAAGCATCATTGCTTCCCAGTTTTGACCCTCGTTTAATTCACCATCGCCCATTACACAATAAACAAACCTGCCATCACTTTTACCTTTATCCATTCTCATAGCAATAGCCATACCAACAGCCTGAGAAAGTCCAGACCCAAGTGGCCCTGAAGATGTTTCTAAAAACGGAAGAAAATGTCTATGAGGATGACCTTGAAGTCTTGAACCGAACTTTCTTAGACCTTTAAGCTCCATCATTGGTATATATCCAATATGAGCCAAAGTTGCATAATATACAGGACAAATATGACCATTGGAAAGTATAAATCTGTCCCTATCTTCCCAAAATGGATTGTTATAATCTATATTTAAAATTTCAAAAAACAAAGCTGTAAAAATATCCGCCATACCAAGTGGCCCAGCTGAGTGTCCTGAACCAGCATTAAAAAGCATTTCAACTATTGAAACCCTAATATCAGTTGATTTTTCTTTTAAGAACTCAATTTTTTCAGGAGTTAGCATTTGTAAATATTATATAACAAAAATAAAAATCAAAGATATATTCATGTGGACAATTTGACCATAAGATGTGTTTAAGAGTCTTTAAAATCATATTTTATTTCTCTGATTTTAAAATTATTTTATATTTTCAATTTCATTTATAACAGAAACAGGATTTGAATTATCAAAAATAAAACTACCAGAGATCAAAAACTTAACACCTCTTTTTATTAAATCTTTTGCAGTATCTTCATTTACACCTATGTCAAAATATAAATCTAGATTTGGAAAATTTTTTCTAAAAAAATCTACTTTCAAAAGAGCCGGATCTTGCAGTGGTATGTGATTTTTGCCGATCTCATCTGATCCCATAATCTGTAAAAAATCTATTTTATCTAACAGATGTAAAAAACTTTCATTTGGAGTTGATGGTTTTACAGAAAGACCGACATTTATACTCTGATCTCTTAAAATATCTATGACTTCTAGTGGTTTTGAAGTAGCTTCTATATGAAATATAACATCAGTAACAGTTGTTTTAGACCAATTTAAGACAACATCTTCTGGATTTGAAACCATAAGATGAACTTGATAATCTACATCCTGCCAAAATGGAAAACTTTCTTTTTCTGAAATCAAGTCATTGAAAAAATCAATATTTTCATATGGCCAAGTTTTTGGAGATGCAAAAATACCATCACAAATATCAATCTGAACCTTTGATACAAAATCCTTAACCAAAGAAACTTTTTCTTCTATATCAGAAAATTTTTTTGGTATTATAGCTGGAATGACTTTTGCCATTTTGTTTTTTAATTTGGATAATCTTCTATCTCATTTATTCTTCTTATATGTCTTGCTTCGTGAGAAAATTCTGTTTTAATCCAATAAGACACAGCTTCGTAAGCTTCTTCTTTATCTAAAAAATGAGCTCCCAAAGAAAGAACATTTGAATCATTATGCTCTCTTGAAAGTCTGAGTATGTTTTTATCACCTCCATAGTAAACTGCACATCTTATATTTGGAAACCTGTTTGAAACAATAGCCTCTCCTTGACCAGAATAACCTATAACAATACCCTTAGAGGAAGAATCTTTTGAAACCTCTTTTGCAACTTTAGAAATAAACTCTGGATAATCGTCTTCTAATACAAAGTCCTCTGGCCCCAGATCTAAAACTCTCATACCATCATCAGCAAACCTAGACTTTAAAAAAGCTTTTAGTTCAAACCCCGCATGATCCGATGCAATATATATGTTCATAAAATATATTTTATTATTTATTCACAAAACACACAACTGGCACATGTATTATATTTTTCTTATAGTAGCTTCATATTCCTTGAATCTAATTATCTGCTCATTATTAAAATTTCTTTCTAAATACTTTCCTTCTTCTTCAACTGCCATTTTATGACACACAGAAGGTTCAATTTCCTTGCTAAACTTAAACTCTGCCTCTTTAATTTCATGAAAGAATAATATGTCCACAAATTCTCTTGGAACACTTTTATGAATATAGATAGACAAAGAATAACCACCTTCAGTATCATTCGTCAAAACAAAATAAGCTGGATTTTCAGCGCAAATGAAAAATCCTCCTGTAATATCTTCATCTTTACAAACAATATCGTAATAAATATTATAAGGAACATTATGGTCACCTCCATAAAAACCCTCATCTTCTTTAAAGACTATCTTTTTATATGGATCTTTAATATCTTCAAGAGACATAATTTTTAAAATTATGATTTGATATGAATATAAATCCTATGTCCACTATCACCTTGTTTTGAATCAGTATGATAAATATCACATTTTTTTCCATCAAGAGTAATATCGGTTAAAACAGCTTTTCCATATCCAGAAGGAGCATTGTTACCTGTGATAACATCATTAAAATGCTTTAATTCATTAAAAACATTTGCTTTTTTTATCTCTTCTGTCCAAAAATCAACTCCTTTTATTAAAAAATTTTCTGTCATATAATTTTTATTTTTTATTAATCTATAAAACCACCAGTTTTGATCACATGCTCAACAAGTGAGTGTGTATAACCCATTTCGTTATCATACCAAGCCATAACTTTAACCAGATTCCCATCGACAACTTTTGTAAGTCCAAGATCTGCAATAGAAGCAAATGGTAGTCCTAAAATATCACTAGATACTATTGGATCTTCTACAACTGAAAAGATTTTCTGCCAATGTTTATCTTGTGATGCTTTCTTTAAAATACTATTAACCTCCTCAACTGTTGTATTTCTTTTTGCAATGAAAGTTATATCAGCAATAGAACCTGCAATAACAGGAACCCTAACTGAAATACCATCAAACTTACCTTTTAAATCTGTTATAACTTTTGCAGTAGCTTTTGCAGCACCAGTTGAAGTTGGTGCCATATTTGATGCCCCAGCTCTACCCTCTTTAAAATCTTTAGCATTTGGACCATCAACTATCGACTGACTACCTGTATATGCATGAGTAGTATTTAAAATAGCTTTTTCTATACCAATCTCTTTATGAAGTATGGAAATAACAGGTGAACCAGCATTTGTTGTGCAAGAAGCATTTGAAGTAACGATCTTATCTTTCAAAGTATCACAGTTTACCCCCATAAGTATCATACCATCGGTATCTAAAACAGGATCATCTTTTGCAGGTGCAGAGATTACAACTTTTTTGGCTCCAGCTTCTATATGAGCTCTTGCTCCATCATAACTTGTGAAAAACCCTGTGGATTCAACCACCACATCAATATCAAAATCTTTCCAAGGTAAATTTTTTGGATCTTTTTCTGACACAAATTTAACTTCTCTCCCATCAATTAAAATAGTTTTTTTGTCTCCTCCCACTTTTACATCAAGACCACTTCTGCCATAAGCGGTGTCATATTTTAAAAGATAAGCAATGTTATCTATATTTCCAAGATCATTTAATGCCACCACCTCCAAATCATCTCTTTTTTCAGCGATTTTGAGAAAAGCTCTTCCTATCCTACCAGCACCATTTATTGCAACTTTGATTTTTTTCATTGTTTTTAAAAAATTATTTTAGATGAAAATATTATATCAATAAAACAAAAGAGGGTTGTTATTGACTTTTACATCTAAAAATGATATAATTCGAGTCGGAGGCAGTGTTAATGTAATGTTCACATGGCGAGACATTCCCAACTTCACCTTCAAGGTGCAGGTCCAAGTGCTGGTTCGCAGCGCGAACTGCTCTTACGATACGCTTAAGAGACTGGCGCGTGATATCTATACGCGCTACGTCAAAAACCAAGACTTCAATCGTGCCCTACAGTCCTATATGGATGTCTGCTACACGATCGATGGCATCAAAGTCAACAGCATTGGCAAAAATGCTTCGACCAATCGCAGCAACATGCTAATGCAGGCAGTAGCCGCATACTTCGCAACTGAAATGGACAAGGGCGAAAAGAACATGGCAACTCTCAAGACGTACATTGATCTCTCCGCCTCTGGCACTGGAACAGAAACTTGGTTCTATTCCAAGTTCAGTAGTCTGGAGAATTTCGTTCGTGAAGTCAATAGAGTTGAATGGCTCGCCTCTCAACTCTTCGTTCACCCTACGCTTGGACAAGAAGCAAAAGACATGATTGAGGAGCACTCGATCCAAGCAGCCAAAGACGCGACCAATATGATCAACGAGCTCGCCATCCTTCGGAAGTACGGAGTCAAAAACTCTTTCTTCCAAGATGGCATGCTCCACGATCCCTCGCAAGCATGGGTCTTCATGGACTTCTGCGAAATTCGAGAACTCATCCCTGGCTGGACAGAGTTCATATCTCCACAGTTCGCTTTCATCGGACTGTCAGACAAGGAGTCCCTCATCCAGATCGGAGCGAAAGCTACCGAACGAGTAGTTGGAATTAGTAGATTTGTAGGTGCGGAAATTTCTTTCCCAGCCCACGTTTTCATGACGTTGGATATCAAAGGAGAAATGGATGCTTCCTACGGTCTCGGGCTCATGCCTGTTCGCCAATTCTTCGAGCGTCGCAACAATGTGGCTCTATATGAATACCTTCGCTTCACTCAAGCTCTCCGACTCTACGACCTCGTGGTTCCGATCACGACAGTTGAGAAAATGCCAAAGCCACCGATCGCCGTAGGAGTGCTCGACAGGATCAAGAATATCCTGAAGAAAAAGCATTTTCTTAACCTCGACCTCTTCATTCCGCGTATCCGTTCACTCGAAAACGTGGACTTACTCCTCCAAGAGTTGGAAGAGGAAATTGAAAAGGCGGATGCCGACACAACCAAGCGTTCTCGTGAAATCTCTCGCCACGAAGTGATCTGGCATATCCGCCGACTTCCGCAAGGCAAGAAGGCCACGCCAGAATCACGCAAGCGAGCAGAAGAGCATGGCATCATGCTCGCCGATAATGAGACCTATGTTCGACCTCACGAGCGTGGCAAGGGACAACTCAAAGAAGTTGCTCACCGAGCTAAGACTCGCCGCTAGTTTCTCATGTTTTAAACCCTACGCACCTGGCTCAACCCCAGGTGCTTTTATTGTTTTTAAAATTATTTTTAGATTAAAATATTATATCAATAAAACAAAAGAGGGTTGTTATTGACTTTTACATCTAAAAATGATATAATATAGAACAGAGGTGCTCGCTCTAGCACCTATCTGCTGGGTACAGCAGCAAATCGTTTGGATGAGCAAAACCAAACCAAACGAAAGAAAGGGAGGAAACTCCTATGCCAATGATAACAGAGATGATGAAATACGTCCTCTCCAAAGAGGAACCTGAAACTCCTCTTCAGTGGAAACTAGAGTGTTGCTGGGCAGTTGCTTGCCCCGTCGGCAAGACCGCGGTTGCCGTCTGCTGGTGGGCGCGAGAGAAAAACCTCGCCCTAGTAACGGAGGTGAGGTGGACAAAGCCTGCCTCCGGTAGCCCCTCCAAGGATTGGAGGGGCGAAGGAAACATCCACCTAGAAACGTGTGCGGCTTACGCCCACACTATCGCCAAAGTGAAAATCTTCGGCGAAAAAATCTACAGAAAGGTCAGAGTGGTATTCTACCAAGAATACCAGGCATGTGGTCTTCCTGTCACCCACGGGAAAGGTTGGTACGTCACTGAAGTGACGGACTAACTCACCCGCCAGTCGATCGACGAGAAAAATCGTCGGCGCGGGCTGGCGGTTTTTCATTTTTATAAATTTAAAGAAACAACACCTTATTCCCTAGATTCAATTTTTGATTCATTTACACCTTTCTTCGTCTCTGCAGATTTTACATCTACTTCATAGCTAGTGTTTTGTGCCTCAAAAAAATTTACAAGCTCATAAACATCTGTTGCTGCTGACATCCATTTTGCTGGATTTGTAGCATTGTAATATTTTGGAAGACCAAGTTCTTCAAGTCTTCTGTCTGCAACATACTGAACATATTGGTTTACATAATCAGCATTTAGTCCCAAGATTCCGTTTGGAAAAAGATCTCTGTTGTAGTCAACTTCCCTATCTACACCTTCTATAACAATGTTTCTTATTTCAGCAGCAAACTCTTCTGTCAAAAGTTCTGGATTTTCTTCTAAAATATTATGAATGAGATTCATACCAAATTTTAAATGAAGAGACTCATCTCTTAAAACCCAGTTTATCATTGAACCAAAATTTCTTAGTTGATTTCTTTGTCTAAAAGAAAGTGCCACCATAAATCCAGAGTAAAACCAAACACCTTCCATAACAATATTTGTAGCAACCAAATTCCTGATAAAATCTTTTTTACCATCGACAGTTGAAATATCCAAAGAATCTTCTGTCATCCTCTTCATATATTTGTTTATATAATCCTCTTTTGCTTTCATTGAAGGAACTTCAAGATGTAAATTGAATATTTTTTCTCTATCAAATGGAAAAGTCTCCAAAACATATTCAAAAGCAACACAATGGTTTGCCTCTTCCCACATCTGTTTAGCAAGATAGAGATGACATTCTGGGGATTTTAGATAAGGATAAATACCAAGTGCAATAGACCTGTTTACAATCAGCTCTGCCGGATTAAAGAAAGCCATTAAAAACTTTACAGCGTGTCTTTCATCATCTGTCATTTTCTGAAAATCTTCTAGATCTTCTTTTAAAGCTATTTCATGAGGAAACCAAGTGTTTCTAACAGCTTGATTGTATAGATCATAAGCCCACTTATAATTTAGTGGATGTAAATTCATATCTTCTGGTGAAGCTTTTCCTATTAGTGACATATTTTTTAAAAAATTAAATTTATAAATTTATTGACAAGCAATACAAACATTTGCATCTTCTGCCGGATCTTCTGGAGCATTTATATTACTCTTTTCTACTAAAACTGCAACTTTTTCTTCTTTTTTTATATCAATATTTTGTGTTGAGACATTTTGTATCGGACTTACAACAGGATTTGCAATTAAAATATTCTCAGGAGCTTTATTTTCTTCGACTTTAACTTCTAAAACTTCTGGTTTTACATCTTCTTTTATTTGTATATTTTCAGGAGTTGAATCAAAAGATTTTTGAAGTGGCATTGAAAAAGCAGGCGAACTTGAAAGTGAACTTATAGCACCGAAACCAACTTTTCCAATCTTTACCGCTTTGTTAACTGCAACAGTTGACTGCTCTGCTGTATGTCGTGGTTTCATATGTAGATAATATGTAGTTTTAACTCCTTTTTTCCAAGCTGTTTTATATATATCCATAGTCTCATCCACATCTCTTGTTTCCAGATACATATTTCTAGAAAGTGCCTGATCAACCCACTTTTGAGCCCTAGCAGCAACTTCTATATAAGAAAGAGGTGATGTTGTAAAAGAAGTTTTATACAAATCTTTTAAATGTTGTGGTATCCCTGAAATATCAGCAATATCACCCTGACTTTCTATTATCTTGTCTTTTACAGAATCCCATATTCCAATATTAACCAAATCTTTTACTAGATTATGATTTATATCAAGATATTTTCCAGATATTTTATTTCTAGAAAAAACTTGAGCAAAACGAGCATCAATACCCGGAGTTGTTCCAGCAACTAAACCAATGTTTGCATTTGGAGCAACCGCTAAAAGTGTAGCATTTCTCATTCCTTTTTTAACTTTTTCTCTTAGAGTATTCCAATTTAGACCCTTGTGTTTACTTTCTTTATTTACAGTAAGTGCCATACCTCTTTGTCTTTCCAATATATCCAAAGTATCAACAGGAACTTTTCCTTTTGACCACATTGACCCTTCAAAGTTTATATAACTTCCTTTCTCTGCCGCCAAGTTACTACTCTCATCTATTGCCATATATGATATAAATTCAAAAATCCTATCAGCAAAATCGGCAGAATAATTGCTATCATAAGACATCCCAAGTTGTTCAATAGCATCAGCAAAACCCATAACTCCAAGTCCTATTGCTCTATTCTCTTTGTCAGATCTTTCAGCTTCAACTATTGGCAAAACATTTATATCTATCAGATTGTCTAACTGCCTTATTGCCAAACGAACAGATTCTTCAAGTTTACCCCAATTAACTTCCTTGTTTTTAATATGAGCAGCAAGATTTATAGATGCCAAGTTACATACAGCAATATGATCCTTGTCCTGAGGTAAACATATTTCTGTGCAAAGATTTGACATATGTATAGTTCCGGTATTGTTGTTTAGTGCACGAATATTTATAGGATCTTTCCATGTGAGCCAAGGGTGAGAAGTAGTTTGAAGTGATACAAGTATTTTTCTAAACTGTTCCTTTGCTGGAACTTTTTTAAAGACACGAAGTTTACCCTCCTCAGCCATTTGTATATATTCAAGATATCTTTTTGAAAATTCTTGACCATAAAGCTCATTTAGATCTGATGTTTCTTTTGGATCAAACATATACCACTGCTCAGAACTATCAACTCTTTTCATAAATTCATCAGAGAGAAAAACCGCAGTATTTGCTGTTCTCATTCTCATATAGTCATCACCTGCATTGTGTTTCCAATCTAAAAATTCTGGAAAATCTATATGCCAATTTTCCATATAAAAACACAGTGCACCTTTTTTCTTTCCACCTCGCTGTATTGCACGAATAGCAGTGTCTATTATCTTTGCAAAAGGAGTTGGACCTGTCGATGTTCCATTGTTTGAATGAAGTGGAGAACCAGAAGCTCTAAGTTTTGTTATAGATGCACCTATACCACCAGATGCCTTAGAGAGAAGCATTACATCTGAAACAGATTTTGCAATATGTCCCATATCATCATGAATTTCAAGCAAGAAACAATTTGAAAGAGCTGGTTTTGGTGTTCCAGCAGCAAGATTTGTTGAACCTCCTGCTATGTATTCAAGTTTGGACATTTTTGTATAGAACTTTTTAGCCATAGCCGTTGGATCAGATTCGTTGTATGAAAGACCCATAGCAATTCTCATAAAGAAATATTGAGGAGTCTCCCTTGGACTTTGATCAATGTTTTTTAGTGCATATCTGTTAAGCAAACTATCAAGTCCAGCATAAGTAAAAAGCTCATCTCTTTCTAAATCCAAAGTAGAAGATAGTTCGTTTAAGTTAAATAAGTTTTTCATTTTAGGATCAAGTCTTCCGTCTTCAACACCTTTGTTTATATAGTTTATAAAACCTTCTTTATGTTTTAAATTTAATTCTGAAAAATTATCTTTACTATAATCACCTAAAACCTTTCTATAAACGGTTTTCAAAAGAAGTCTAACAGCAACTTTATCAAAACCAATATCTTCTTTTATATTCTGAACAGCAGCATTTATGGTTGCCTGATCTATCTCCTCTGTTGTTATACCATCATAAAGAGTAAGTCTGGTTTCAGTAGCAATTTGTGTAACTTTTGATATTGGATCAGATAAACCAACACAAGCCCTTTCTATCGATCTATTTATTTTATCTGCATTAAATGGAACCCTTGTTCCATCAAATCTTTTTATGGTGATATTCATAATAAACTATTTAAACAAAACTATTAAAATTTGATTTTAAGATTCATAAAGATATATTCCCAAAAAAATATATATTTTTATGATAATTTAAAGACCAAAACCCAAAAAAATCTAATTTTTAACAAAATTTGCGACTATTTTTACTAAAAATTTTAAAAAACTATTAGGTGAAGATAATTTTACATTAAAAACAAATAAAAAATTACAAAAAAGTGGACAACTTACCAAAAAAATACATTTTTAAAATAGATTTTTTTTGTTGTAAAATTTTATCTGAAAAAATTGCAGAAAATAAAGGTTTTTAAAAAAGCTTTTAGAAAAATGGTAAATTATTTAGATAAAATTTTTTGACCTATGTAAAGGTTATATTTGTTGTATGACCCAGAAGGAACCTCAACCACATACAGAGATTTGTTTTTATTTTGACCTTCCCCTATACCAAAAGTTTGTGGAAAAGTATCTGGATTTAGATTTTCTTTTCTATAAATAATCTGTCCTTCTTTATTTAACCAGATTATGTCTATTGGAAATTTCATATCTCTCATCCAAAATCTATAATCACCCTCATTTTCAAAAACAAAGAGCATTGCACAGTTGGCACATAAAGAGTCCCTACCAGAAAGACCTTTGTTTCTTAAAGAAGGAGTATCTACGATTTCTGTTTGAAATTTTTGATCACCCAAAACCATATATAAACCTTTCTGATTTGTCCCTTGACCAAAAGAAAGTATTTGAAATATTAAAACAACAAGAATAAAAATTATTGGTATATATCTATACATATAAATATATAATAACAAAAATCGCTCATTTGAGCGATTTTTGTTTGTGTATAGAAAACTGGAAAAGATTACCAATTTCTACCACCTCTATCACCTCCTCTGTTATAGCCACCTGTCCTTGGAGCTCTTGGTTCCATTGGACGAGCAACATTAACAACCAATTTTCTACCATCTAGTTCTTGGTCATTAAACATAGAGATAGCATTATCAGCTTCAGAATCTTCCATTTCAACGAAACCAAAACCTTTAGAACGAACTACAGGTTGTCTTTCCATAATAATAGTAGCTGACAAGACAGTTCCAGCTTGTGAAAACATATCTTTTAGCTTTGCGTCTGTGACGCTATAAGGAAGATTCCCTACATACAATTTCTTTACCATTGCAATTTTTCTTTTAGTCTTTATATTAAACAAATGTAAGGCGACTAACTCTCTTGAAACGCTCTATAACTTTTGACTTAAAAGTTCTTTTAAGACTATTACTAAAAACGTGGAGAAACTTACACTACCTATATTATACCACCACTTGATACTAAAAGTCAAATCCAAATTTTGCAAAAAAGGTCGATTTTTATATATTTTTAAAACCCTTGAAAAAAGAGGGTTTTTCTTGTATATTTAGCTATATAAACATTAACACTTAAACAAGCTAAAATGACAGGTAAATATATAAAAATAGATAATTCTGAAGAAAAAAAAATAAAAGAAGGTTTAGAAACCAGAAATGATTTTGAGTCTCTAAGAATGAAAAAGTATCTGTCTATGCCAGACCTTTCTAGAACAGAAGGCAGTCCCCTCTTTGAAATGGTCAAAAAGGTATTGGCAATAAAAAGTCTAGAAAATTTTGACATAATAGAAATACCCGAGATAGTTCCAGCTAGTATATGTTTTGACTTGTTTGGCTTTAAGCCAGATCATCCTGCTAGGAGCAAATCTGATACATATTATGCAGATGAAAAAAATATTCTAAGAACTCACGACACTGTGATGTGGTATTACTATTTAAACCACCCAGACATAAAAGAAAAAATTAAAAATAAAGAAAATCTTGGAGTTATCTGTTACGGAAAAGTTTACAGAAAAGATGAAATAGACAGGAGACATATGAATGTTTTTCATCAATTTGGAGGTTTGTTTTTAGTTCCAGATGAAAAAGAATCAATAACACTTGAAAATTTAAAAGCTGTTTTAAGTGAAGTTATTACTACAATATTTGGAGAGGATATTAAATACAGATTCAACGAAGACACTTTTCCATACACAGACCCAAGTCTTGAAGTTGAGATAGAGTTAAATGGTCAATGGATGGAAGTACTAGGAAGTGGTATGCCGAAGAAAGATATTTTAAAAAATTTTGGACTGGAAGGATACAGTGGATGGGCTTTTGGATTTGGACTGGAAAGACTTTCAACAATAAGTATGGATTTACCAGACATAAGACTATTTTGGTCAGAAGATCCTAGAGTAAAAAAACAATTAGTTTTAGGAAACAAATATATAGAAGTAAGCAAATATCCAAAAGCGCAAAGGGATATATCTTTTATAGTCGACAAATCTTTTGTTCCAAACGACTACTTTGACCTAATAAGAGAAATTGGCAAAGATCTTGTTGAGGAAGTCTCTCTATCTGATAAATACGAAAATGAAGAAAAGTTTGGTAAAGATAAGATCAGCTTTACATATCATATAGTTTACAGAAGTCCAGAAAAGACTCTGACATCAGAAGAAGTAGATCAAATACAAACAAAACTCTATTCTGAAACTGAAAGGATATATGGAGCAAAACTAAGATAAAATGCCAGATATAAAACATTTTTTTACATATTTATTTTTATTCACATCTCTTTATTTTGAGGTCTTTATACTTGTAACTTATTTAGAAAACAGAAAAAGAATAAAAGAGGAAAACAAACTAATAAACCAATCTCCAAAAAACCATCCATTGGTTTCTATAATAGTCCCCTGCTGGAACGAAGAGAAAACCGTGTCAAAAACCCTAAACTCTCTACTTGAATTAAAATATCCAAAAGATAGACTGGAAATATTGGCAGTAGATGACGGATCAACCGATGGAACTTGGCAAGTATTACAAGAATTTAAAAAATACCCTCAAATAAAAATTTTTAAAAAAGAAAATGGAGGAAAACATTCTGTATTAAATTTTGGAATTGAAAACTGTAATGGAGAATACATAGGATGTCTTGATGCAGATTCTTATGTAGATAAAAATGCACTTGAAAATATAATGCTTTATTTTGAAAGAGATGAAAATGCCGTATCTGTAACACCGTCAGTTAAAATATACAAACCAGAAAACATACTTCAAATGATGCAAAAAGTTGAATACGGCTGGGGAATACTTTTAAGAAAAATGCTCTCTTATATAGGTGCTCTTTATGTCACACCTGGGCCATTTTCAATATTTAAAAAAGATTTATTTTCACAGATAGGTCAATACAGATTGGCACATAACACAGAGGATATGGAAATGGCAATGAGAATACAAAAACACAAACTAAAAATCGCAAATTCACACAATGCATTTGTATACACAGTTGCTCCAAATACAGTTAAAAAACTGGTAAAACAAAGACTTAGATGGACTTATGGATTTATTAAAAATGCAATAGATTATAAATTTATATTTTTTAAAAGAGAATACGGTAACTTGGGTATATTTATATTACCAATGGCTTCATTATCTATCATCTCTGGAATATATATATTGAGCAGTATAGTTGTTAATTTTACATATAGTTTAGTTGAAGAAATTATAAAAATAAAAACTATTGGTTTCAGCTTCCATTTACCTAAAATATCTTCAATCAGTATATTTTCAATAAATACTGGTATGATAGCCATAATCTCTTTTGTTACTTTTTTAGGAACACTAACAATACTTTATATATCAAGAAAGATGGAAGAGGGTAAATTTAGATTAGGTATGGATTTGCTTTATTTCTTAACTTTGTATACATTTATAGCACCAATATGGTTAGCAAGGGCTGTATTTAAAGCATTAACTGGTTCAAAAACAAATTGGAGATAAAATGGAAAAAGAACACAATAATATTGATTTTAAAAAGTATATATTAGTCCTGCTAATGACAGGTTCTATTTTTGCTACTGCTATATATATAAGCAACTATTTAGGAGAGAAAAAAATTGCTGAAATAAAAAACATTCAAGACAAGATCTCCATAGACATATTATCATCTGAAACTCAATTTGCTCTTTTAGAGGATTCGTCTTGCGAAGACATCGGAACAAATTCCCTATCAGACGAGCTTTCTGTTTTAGAGGAGAGATTGTCGTCAACAGAAAAAGACAGAGGTGACGATGATAAAACCATTATCGCTGTTAAAAAATACTATACATTACTTCAAATAAAAGATTATCTTTTGATGAAAAAGATTGCTGAAAAATGCAAGACTAAACCGGCCTCAATAATCTATTTCTACTCAAACAGTGGAGAATGTCAGGATTGTCAAAAAATGGGCTATGTTTTAACAAAAATGAGAGAGGATTATCCAAAGTTAAGAGTTTATGCTTTTGATTATAATCTAGATGTTGGAGCACTAAAAACACTTATTGCTATTCATAATATAAAAAACCAAATGCCTGCACTTATCATAAATGATAAAGTTTACTATGGTTTTCAAAATGTAGAAGATTTGGAAAAGAAAATTCCCCAAACAAAAATCTGGAAACTAGAATCTGAAAAAAATGCTAGTTCAACACAGGAGAGGTAGAAGGTGGATTTTGGATCTACTTGTCAGGCTTCAAACAACTTGGAAACCCACGGTTTTCCAAAACCTTCCTTTACGGGAAACTATCGTTTCCCGACTCCTTCCAACAGTTCAAGTCCATCCAATTATCTCCTCATTTCATTCGGAGCCACTTGTCAGGCTTGAACTGACGACCTGCCGTTTACAAAACGGCTGCTCTACCAACTGAGCTAAAGTGGCACACTTAGATTATATCAAAAACAGACTATAAATCAACCCTCAAAACATCATCTTTTTTATCATTATTTTTTCCACCATCAATCAAACTATCAACTATAAAACCATTTTTATCATCAGGTTTTTCTAGTTTAATTTCTTGTAAAAAAGATGATACTGAACCTGAACTTTTTAAAATCTTTCTATTACCTTTTAAATTTGAAGCACTCTCATAATATTTTTTATAAAGATAATCTTTCAAAGAGACACTCTTTTCATATAAATAAGCTGGTAAAAAATCAAAAATAAATAAAGAAACGATTCTTTTATATAATCTAACCTTTTTATAAACAAGATCTCTAAAATAATGTGCTTTTGTATCAAACTTTCTGACAACATCAGATAAAATCGCTGGTCTAAAAGAAGTTAACTTTAAACAGAGCATTATCACAATAGCCAAAAACGAAATATAAAATATGATAATCATACTTTTTTATTTAATAGAAAATCTTGAAAATCTAGTTATTTCAGTCTTTTCTCCAAACTTCTGAACAGCTTGAGTTATCAAATCTTTTATAGTTAATTCTGGATTTTTAATAAATTTTTGTTCCAAAAGAATTCTCTCGTTAAAGTAAGAGTCTAGTTTTCCAGATAATATTTTTTCTTTTAGATCTTCTGGTTTACCCTCTACTTCTTTTGCAAAGACCTCTTTTGCTTTTAGCATATCAGACTCACCTATATCTTCTTTTTTTAGAAACTCTGGATTAGAAGCTGTAATATGCATAGCAATATCATAAGCTAATTTTTTAAAATCTTCATTTCCAGAGACGAAATCTGTCTCACACATAAGCTCAACCATTGCTCCAACTGATTTTGTGCTATGTATATATGCTTCAACAACACCAGCTCCAAGTGTTCTGTCACTTTTTTTAAGTGATATTTCAGAACTTTTTTTCATTAAAATAATAATAGCTTTATCAAAATCACCAGAAGCCTCTTCTAATGCTTTTTTACATTGCATTACAGAAACACCTGTTTTATCACGAAGTGATTTGATTAACTCTGTTGTTATCTCCATATTATTTAGATTAGTTTATTAAAAGAAAATTATTCCTTCTTTAAAAGTCCTTTTTGATAAGCTTTTACAGCTAAATCAACAAAAAACTCAATACTTGCTTTACTTGCATCATTTGCAGGTATTGGGAAGTCTATATCATTTATATTACAATCAGAACCACAAATTGCCACTGTTTTTATCCCCAATGCTTTAGCCTCTTTAACTGCAATATGTTCTTTTTTAGGATCAACTACAAACAAAACTTTTGGAAGTTCATTCATAGAAACTATTCCAGAGAAAAACCTTTTCATTTTTTCGATTTCTCTGTCTATCAATAGTCTTTCTTTTTTTGTATATTTAACTAACAGACCTTTTTCTTTTTCAGAAAGTAGATTTTGCATTTTATCAACTCTCTTTTTTATTTCATTAAAATTTGTAAGAGTTCCTCCTATCCACCTACCAGCAACAAATGGTTGGTTTATAGTTGAAGGTTTTGAAGAAATAGATTCTTTTGCCTCATTTTTACTAGAAGCAAAAAGCATCAATCCTTTTTTTGAAGCAACAGAAGAAATGAATTCTAGTGCTGTTTCCATAGCTTTTTTAGTTTTCTCTAAATCAAATATTTCTATCTTATTTTTAACCCCGAAAATAAAAGGTTTTGTAGAAGGATGTCTTCTTGATTTTATAAAACCAAAATGAGCCCCTACTGAAAATAGGCTATCTATAATATTATCTTTTTGTGTGTTTTTATCCATGACAGTATAGAAGTCTAGCAAATTATACAAAGTTATGCAACATCTTGATCATCTGAACTAAAAGAGCCGTCAAAGTCTTTGAAACGGTCTATTATATCATCTAAAAAACCTGACATTATTTTGTCTATATTGTGCCAAGATTCTTTTATCCTATGATCTGTTATTCTGTCTTGCAAAATATTGTAAGTTCTTATTTTTTCTGATCTATCAGCTGTTCCAATCTGATCTTTTCTATCTTTTGAAAACTTTGCCATCTCTTCTGCCTCTTTTAAAACTTCAAGCTTGGCTAAAAGTATAGACATAGCCCTTTCCCTGTTTTTAAGCTGACTTCTCTCAGCTGTTGAACGAACATCTATGCCAGTTGGTTTATGTATAATACGAACAGCAGTTTCAACCTTGTTAACATTTTGACCACCAGCACCTCCTGATCTAGAAAATTCCATCTCAAGATCAGTTGGATTTATTTCTAATTTTGTTTTCTTTCTTATCGGTAAAATTGCAACAGAAGCTGTTGATGTATGAACCCTTCCCATCTTTTCTGTTTGAGGAATCCTCTGAATACGATGAACACCTGTCTCAAATCTAAGTAGTTTGTAAATATCTTTACCTTTTATTTCAAAAGATGCTTCTTTGTATCCACCAGATGCACTAAAAGATTCATCAACAACAGAAAACTGAAAACCTTTTGATTCACAATATTTTTGATACATCAAGGCCAAATCTTTTGCAAATAAAGATGCCTCATCGCCACCAACACCAGCCCTAACCTCTAGGATTATCTCATTTGGAAATTCCAATTCTTTCTCTTCACTTTTAACAATTTCATCCATTTGGTTATATAGAGCTTTTTTTTGAACCTCTATGGATGCTAAATCTTCCTTTGCAATAGATTCTAAATTTGGATCATTTAAAAATGAAGAAAGCTCCTCTTCTTGTTTTAAGAGACTTTGATATGCTTCATACAAATATGCAGTTTTCTGGTTATCTTTAAACCTAGATAAATCCATAGTAAAAATGGCAAAAGTCTATTTTTTTGCTTTTGCTTGACGAGCTTTGAATTTTTCAACTCTTCCAGCTGAATCCAAAGTTTTCTCATTACCAGTATAAAATGGGTGTGAAGCACTGCTTATTTCAAGTCTAAAAACCGGATATTCTTTGCCGTCTTTTGCTTTTGCTTTTTCAGATGTTTTGACAGTTGAAGGTATCAAAAATTCTGCCCCGTTAGAGTTATCTACGAAAAGCACTGTTCTATAATCTTTTGGATGTATGTCCTTTTTCATTGATAACTAATATAACAAAAAGAGTCTTTTTTTGCAAATTATATTTTTTAGTATATAATTGCATTTAGAATGACCAGAGAAGAAAAAGAAATACTAGAAAAAGTAACTGAATGTTTTTATAGACAAGAAGAATTAGCTAATTTAACAGAAGATGAAAAAAATGAAGTGGAAAAAAGAATCAATAAAAGAAGTAAACTTAAAGGATTTGCAAGAAGAAGAAAATATAAAAATAATCCTAGAGATTTTCCTGTCATAAAAATTAAAAAAGGCCGAGACTGATCGGCACTTTTCTTTTTTTTAATTTTGGACTGTGACTTTTTTCATAACAACATCAGATATTGGTTTGTCATTTGTATTTGTCTTGACCTTCCCTATCTTATCAACAACATCTTGACCGGAGATAACTTTTCCAAAGATTGTATAATTGTTTGGCAAAGGATAATCTTCTAACATTATAAAGAATTGACTACCGTTTGTTTTTGGCCCAGCATTTGCCATAGCAACAACACCTTTTTTATAACCAGCCTTGTATGAATCGGTATTTGAATTAAGCTCATCTTCAAATTTATATCCCGGACCACCTGTGCCATTTCCAAGTGGGTCACCACCTTGAATCATAAAACCACTTATAACCCTGTGAAATATAAGACCGTTATAAAAACCTTTATTTGCAAGTGACACAAAGTTTGAAACAGTTTTCGGAGCATCTTTTGGATAAGTCTCAAAAACTATATCACCATAATTTGTTTCTATTTTTATTTTAGACACTGTATTTTTAGATACTACTGGGACTTTTAGCTCCTTCAAAAGGATCTGTGATAACATCAACATTTAGCTCAATTTCATCTTTTATAACCTTGTCTCCAAGATTTTTAAAGAAAGATTTTGAACCATATTTTACATTAAAATCAGCTCTATTGAAAACAACTTTTCCCGTAGCTTCAATTGTTCCATTTGAAAGAGTTTTTATACCAAGTGGGAATGATATTTCTTTTGTAACATCTCTTATTGTAAGATTTGCCTTTATGTTATAAACATCAACTTTTGTCGTTGTAGAAACTGATACAGTCTTTAAAGTAGCTTCTGGATATGTTGCTGAATTAAAGAAATCATCAGATTTTAGATGTTCTTCTAGTTTAGTATTGTTATCTTTATCTTTTATAGAATTCATATCAAAAACAAGAGTTGCTGATTTTACCAAACCATTTTCAAACACACCTTCACCTGATTTTATAGCAATTGTTCCTGTGTGAGATTTTGCACCTGTAACAAATGCACCTTTCCAAGAAACTGAACTGCTAGAATTACTAACTGTAAAAGAATTTGGATCTTTTGCTTGAACTGATGTGTCAATTTCATTAGGTTGAGGAACTTGATCATTTAAAACAACATTACTCTTTTTTGATATAAGTTTATAGCCAGCAAAAACGAGCAAAGCTACAATAACAAGACTAACTAAAATATTTTTAACCATAATTTTTAAAATATTATTAAACTGTTAATTCTTGGTAAAAATATAAATGGAACCAAGAACAAGTATTATACCTAAAACCAAAAAAAGTTTCCAGTTAGTATTGTTTCCACTAGAAAACACGGATGCTAATTGATTTGTATTTTGATTTTCAGCAACAACACTACTACCATCACCTTGATTTTCAGAGAAATTTTCTTTCAAATCCTGTTCGTCACCCTGATTAAAATTTCTAAGTGGAGGATTTTTTAGCTGTGTATTTGCAACACCTAAACCTTCATTTGCAACTTCTGGAGAATTCAATATCTGTGATATAGGATTTTCATTTTGAACAGTTTTTTGAGAGACTTCTGGAACAGAGACTGTCGTGATTATTTGTGGGATCTGGGGTGCAAAAGAAGTTCCACCAGCAAAACCAACAATCGGCCCATTTGAAACAACTTGTCCACCAGATGAAGTATTGTTTTGTTGATTATTTTCCTGCGACTGACTACTATTTGAAGTCGTAGTTGATGTTACCAAATCAATTGTTATATTTTTAGAATCAGAAAAACTTGAACAATTATCAAGATCATCACAAGATTTTATATTGAAAAAATACAAACCTGAATTTAATACAACTTCAATTGAAGTATCGGTTGTTGTTGCTGTAAACAAAGGATTTAAAAAACTATTTTCTGTCGTTGTTGAACTGTCAGTTGAATAAGAAAAAATATATTTAACAGGAGAACTGATGTCAGATACAGGATTCCAAGAAAAAGTTGTAGTTGCAATGTTTGATGTTGTAGAAGAGATAGGAGATATTATTTCAGCAATAGCTGGTGGAATATTGTCATTTAATACCCCAAAAACAGTAGAGTAAGTTGTCGTAGAGGTATCATCTAAAATAAAATTAGCAGAAGATTTTCCAGAACAAAAAGTATTTGAATTTGGAGTTGTTTGAATATCTTTTGCAATCAAAGAAAGACACAGATTATAATCACCATTTGGTAGAGAATTTATCTGAAAATTGCCAGAAGAATCAGTAACTGTTGTAGTGGAAACTTGTCCAGAAAGAGTAAGCTGTCTTGAAGATAAAACATTCTCACCAGAATCCAAAAATCCATTTGTATTTAGATCATCAAAAACATTACCAGATATCGTGTTTACAGGAAGTTTGTATGTGATTTCAAGTTTCGGCCTCCTAGATGCAGATGAATATTCTTTTGGACGAAAATTTCCATAGTTTTCAATAGATTCATTTTCAACACTGTCAGATATCTGAAAACCAAAATTTTCAGATACTCCACTGTAAACATTTTTTACAAAAGAAGTTACATCAAAAACCATAAAAGTATTTTTAACACTAGGTGTTGTAGTTGAGGATAAAAATACAGACTCTGGTTTATTTCCCCAGTTGACCTCACCTACCGGACTATCATCTTCACCTCCATTACCTTCAACAAAAGAGGATGATAATGCTCCTATATTATAAGTTCTTTCAGTTGTTGGTATCTCATTTGCATAAACCTTAACCTCTGCTTTTTCTATTTCTGTAAAATCTGGAAAAGTTGGAAAATTAAAATAAATTAAAGCCCTCTTGTTTTTAGAGGGGCCGGATTGGACAAAGAGATCTTGACTTCCACCATAATTTCTAACTTGATTTATTTCATTTATATAACTGTCGGTTGAAACTTCAACAGAGGTGGTAGCAGAAGCAAAGACAAAGATAGGGGTTAGTAAAGTAAACAATGCTATATATATGTATCGCATTTTTATTACATTAAAATTATAATAACTTAATTTTAAATCAATTTAAAAATATTTGAAATTACGAAATACACAGGTGTAAAGAAGTAGATTTTTGTAGACTTGCAATTTTTATTGATTTTGATAGATTTGGAAATAGATGCAGATAATAACAAATTATCATACAAGTTTGTGGAGAAGATAGATTTACTACAATAGAAAAAACCTTAAAAAATATAAATAATGGTGGTGGAACAATTTGGGTATATTTTCTTCCTGATTTTTCAATATTAGATGATAAACCAGATAGAATAAAAAAAGCTGTGAAATCAAACCCAACAGTTATAGTAACTAAAGTAGGAAATGGGTTTTGTGTATATTTTATCTATGAAAAGATAAAAGAAATAGGAAAAAAAGTAGAATTTGTTTCAAAAGAGGTTGTTAGACCTATAAAACAATGGGGGAAATAACTAAACTATCGGCGAAAAGCCGGTTTTTGTTTTTTAAACTACCTAGATAGATAAAAAGCTATTAAACCAGAAACGGAAGTTGTGAAAGCACCCCAAATAATATCTAAAATGGTTACAGAGATTGGCCAATTTGTTATTGTAGCTTGATTTACCAGATCATAGGTGCAATAAGCACAAACACCAAAGACAAATAACTTCAAAAAAACTTCACTAAAACTAGAATTTGAAACAAGAACTGGTTTTAAAATTAAAAAATATATTCCAAAAGTATAGATAATATAAAAAATTACAATAGGAAAAATATCTGCTTTTTCTTTAAATAAAAAATTTAATCTTTTTAAATAAAAATTTTTAGCTACAAACATAAGCCAAATAGAATCAAGTAAAACAAGACAAACAAGTGTGTAAATATATGATAAATAAAACATAAGTTAATTATATTATAAAATAATTATTTAAACTATTTTTACAAACTAGATCTCCTGTGCGGACACCCTGACCAACAACAAGGTCTTTTCTTGCCATTTTGTAGATCACGACAGAGACGATCTAAATGCTTTTTCCGTGTTTCTTTTTTCTTTACAGTAATGATAAAACAAATCCATTCATTTTTTGCAATCGGTGTTAGAGCCTGCCATTTACTATATAAAAGAGGATTAGATCCAAGAGCACCCCTAAGATCTCTCGGAATCGTATGTAAAAATTCTTTAATATTATTAACTTTTGTTTTTAATATGGGCATATTATTTTTAATAACATTTATCATATAAAATTATATAAAAAACTGAACATATTCCAAATTTTACCCAAGACATACCATCGAAATTTTCAAAATTTATAATTTTGAACAAAGTTAGAATGTATTTAAAGCAAAATCCAAAAGGTCGATATATATCACCTGTTCCCTTCAATTACAACTCAAATCCTTGGTGTTTTTAGGATATATTATAAAACTATACAGATAATCTCGTTAATTACAGAAATAGAACAGGGCTCCCCGTAGGGAGCCCTTGATGATGTTTTAACCAGCCACTTCTTCAATGAAGATGTTGCTCTTCATGAAGGCTCCCAATCTGCCAGTATGACGACAACTGACGATCTTAGAGGCACCGAGACCTATCATGTTTTCGATTAGAACACTCTGATCTGGAAACATGCTCATTGCCTCAGTAATGGTGTAGAGCTTGCCGCCGTAGTAGTGCAACGACGACACACTGATTCGTTCGCTCACCATCTCCACCTTTTTACCATCAACTTCGACAACCAAGGACACGAGGTCGAAGAAACTGAAGGCATAAGCCTTCTTCGGCACCTCAAGCCTCAGAATATCACGGCTCTCAACCTCACGTATCGAATTCCCGTCGAGTAACAATCCATGATACAGGAATTCTACATACGTCTTGCGAATGCAATTACCCATTTCTTCTTCATCTCCAATTTCAGTTTACGTTTATGTTCGTTAGTGTGCGGATTGGCGTATCACACACAACAAGACAAATCCTATTTTACATAATAACATATTCAAGTTTATATGTCAATATAAGAAAACGGCTTCGCCCACCCTTTGGGATTTCGAGAGAAGAAAATGTCCAGCCCCAAAAGACTCGAAGCAACTACTGTCAATCTTATTGGTTTTGCCGCTGGCCTCGGAAGCGGGAACCGTCAACCAACCGACGAACACTACACCAACTATTTCGATAGTTCCTATGAAGACTATCTGGCCATGTGTCAGCGTCTGACGAATAACTGTGACAACTCCCAGAAAGAAGCCATTAAACTTATCATTCAGGAGATCGTTAGACAGAGCAATGAAATGAAGGTTGAAGTAGCTACAGGCAAGAGGATGGCATCACATTACCTTAAACCATTAGAAAAGACCAATTGCTGGGGTAAGGCCGTGATTGCACTCGTAGAAGCGTTCGAAGTCAAGCTCGAACAAGTGACTACATAAGCCTGCAAGAAGTTTTCACACCTAAACCGACTCGCCAAGTCCTCCCGACCTCTGGCGAGTTTATTTTTTCTAAATTCAAAGAGCGATAATTTTAAACCAAAAACAGACAATTTTTAATCAATTTCAAATTAAAAAATTGTCTGAATTGAGTTATATTTAAACTAAATATAAATTTAAATGCAACCTAACACACGTGAGTTATAGCAACTGCGTTAGATGTTTTACCACCACAAAAATAAGGTATTTACATGACCTGTTGTTTTATTTATGTTAAGATAAATACATTAAACAAATGGAAGTATTTGAAAATGATGAACAAGTAAAAGCGGAGGTAAAAATTCTCTCGTTGGATGATCTTGTTGAGATGATCTACAAAGGAACTTCTCTTCCTCAAGATACAAGATTCCTCCCAATAGAGAGAGGTGGGGTATTTAAGTATTTTTCCCTAGGAGATACAACTAACATAAACAAACTTCCCTCAAAAAAGCTTTTTCCTGTTGTATATGAAGCAGGTAAAATAGTTGGTTTATCAGAGTTAGAGCAGGATCCAAAAGATTTGGAAAATTTTTGGATAAAGTTCGTCTCCGTTGATCCTGAATATCAAAATAAAGGATATGCATCTAAATTACTTAGACAAATTTTCCAATTTGCAAAAGATAATGGATATTCATTAAAGCATTCTTTTTACTCTGAACAAGGTTTAGAAAAACTAAAAAATGTTATTGAAAAACTTTCCGCAGAAATAGGTGTTACTATTGTTAATAATCATAAATAGATAAGCAATCTATTTACATATATTATAGCAGAAGAAAGATACTAAAATACCCTTTAGGAGAACATAGGGCCTTGGGGATTTAACTTATTTATACTCACTACATTAAAAAGAAAGTATAATCCCAAAAAAGAATTTTCAATTTTTGGCGGATGGTTTGGGACGATGTCCGAACAGCTTTGTTGTTAAATATAAATAATAGCTCCTTGCACTTTAAACAGATTAATTATAACATATAATCATTATTATATGTTATAAGAAGATAATCAATAAAATTATGACAGAACAATTTAAAAATGAGAAGCCGGGATTTAATCAAGTTATTGAGCCTATAATGCCACCTGCTTTTTCAGAAGAACAGTTGGCGAAGTTTAATGAACTCAGGAAAAAATATCCTGATTGTCATATGCCAATTCCACTTAATCCAACACCTGCATTTGAAGATTATATGGCTAAAAGTCAAAAGGCTTCGGAAATAATAAGAGATAAATATACTGGCAAGTTGAATTGTAGATTTGAGAAAACTGCCACTGGATATAAGATTACTGGGTCAGAAAAGGAACTTAAACACGATATCGCTCTTATGGGTATTACCGCTGAGGAAATTAAAAAACAACGAGATATCGAGAATAGTTATTATTCTGAGACAGAAAAAATACCAGATATATATATTCTTGCAAAGGCAATAGAACACCGTCTTAATTTTGAGCATGTAAATGCCTCTAATTCATAGTCTTTAAATTATTTTAAATAATAAATTCTCTCAAATCAAAACTTGAGAGAATTTTTGTTATCTTGATTTTTTATAAAACCAGCGTAATGTAAAACTACATAGAAACTTTAATCGCACAGCTAGACCAGAAATACGGCCGGTATAAAAAGGGATTGGCGGACAAAGAATACAAATACTCCGTAACTTTCATGTCCGATCCGCGTTTAGTGGTGGTTTGATATTCTGTGACTTCGGTCACGAATAGTGGTATGAAAAAAGGAGCCGTACCCGTGGGGTCGTGCTCCTTGCTCGTGCGCCTTCCGGCGCAGAGACTTTACTTGTACGTCTTTGCGAACGCGTCGGCGTCGATCAGGT
>JACCDT010423303.1_pt1 | contig 70668 bp, 71 predicted proteins | sample 7446291 | NCBI WGS metagenome assembly JACCDT01 (sample SAMN15323446, study PRJNA562643) | freshwater metagenome | isolation source: river surface water | place: USA:Blue River Watershed | collected 2017-08-17 | reverse complement strand
TTCTTTGCAACTTTGCGTCTTTGCGTGAATCTTTGAAATAGGTTTAATTCTATTAAAAAACTGCAATATGCTTTAAATATCAAATTCTTAAAAAAAGATTCACGCAAAGGCGCAAAGTTGCAAAGAAACGCAAAGAAAAACATTTTTTAAGTTTCTTTTTGATTAGCAGGATTTTTTATTTTATTTACAAGATTTTCAAAGTGCTCTAGGCCAAAACGGATTTTAAGTTCCACTTGGATGGGGATAATTTCAGAAGAGTTTTTAAGTTTAATATAGTCTTTTTCCGTACAAAGAATGAGCTCCGCTCCTTTTTGTTTTGCTTCCTGAACAAAGGAGTTAAGCGATAGGAAATGAGAGTGATCGGGAATCGCTTTTGTGAGAAGAAGGTCGCAACCGTGTGACTTTAGGAGAGAGAAAAACTCAACTGGTTTGCCGATCCCGCAAAAGGCAGCAACTTTTTTATTTTGGATTTGGGCGGGATGAATTACTTCGTAGGCTGCGCCAATAATTGGGGCATTGGAAAATCTTCTAACCCAATTTCTTGCTATGTCGAATTCTGCTTGAGCGGAAACTCCATTTATAATAACAGCATGAGAATATTTAAGACGCTTTTGACTCTCTCGTAATAGACCTGCTGGAAGAAATTTTGGAGGCGAAATAACATCCTTATAATGAAGAATGGTAATTTCCAAATCACGATGAAGGTACCGGTGTTGCATTCCGTCATCTAGCAAAATATAATTCACAGGAAGCGTTTCTGCGAATTTAGCACTAAGAACTCTTTTTCTTCCTACAATTACTTTTGCAAATGGAAGTTTTTGCGCTAACAAATAAGCCTCATCCCCTTCATCTGGAGATGACACAATAAATGGAACATTTCTTTTTAATTTAGCTTTGTACCCTCTTTCAAGAATAGCAACTGGCAACCCAATAGATTCTGCAAAGAGCGCAGTAAAAGGAGTCTTGCCTGTTCCGCCACATGCGATATTTCCGATACTCACTACTTTTCTTTTCGAGTGATAAATCGGAAGGAGATTGCAATCAAACAACTTATTACGAAGAAAGATAGCAAATCTATAACACTGACTAGCAAGAAACACAGGCAGCCAGTAATTTACTTTCCACAGCTTCAATAATAATGTGCATCGCAGCCATATGCGCTTCTTGAATGCGATCAGAAAAAGGGAATCCTTTAACAACCCAAGCGTCGTCACATAAATCTTTTAGTGCGCCACCACTTTTGCCAAGAAATCCAATCACTTTCATTTCACGCTCTCTTGCAGCCTCAGCAGCCCTAATCAGATTTTTAGAATTTCCACTTGTTGTGAGCGCAATAAATAGATCGCCTTCTTTGCCAAATGCTTCAATATACCTAGAAAAAACCTCTTCAAACGAAGTGTCATTTGCCACACAAGACATGTGACTCGGATCACAAAGCGCCATTGCAGGAAAAGGCCTTCTCTTCTCACGATAAAAACCAGTAAATTCTTCCGCAAAATGCATCGCATCGCAAAGCGAGCCCCCATTGCCTGCAATCAAAACCTTTCGACCTGATGAAAAACAGGTTACAAGACTTTCCGAAACTCGTTCAATAAACTCAATTGTTGACGGCTCTTCCAGAACACGAGCAGCTCTAACAGCTTCAGCAACCGCTTCTTCAATTTTATTTCTCATCCACAAAGTTTATGCTATTCCCACAATTTCGTCCAAACCAAAAAAATTTATGCTTTTGCATTTGCTTAATTTTTCGGGGGCTGTATGATGGCATCATGAAAATAGGTGTTGTAGGAAGTTCAGGATTAGTCGGCGAAGAAGTTGTTAGATTACTGCGTCGCAGTGGTGTTGATCCAGTCATTTACTCTAGAAGCGATCAATATAATTTTGAGGGTACTGACATCCTTTTCCTTTGCACACCAGCTGAAGTTTCTAAGAAGCTTGCTCCTCTTGCAAATGAGTATGGCGCTACTGTAATTGATCTCAGCTCAGCATTCCGCAAAGATTTAGATGTTCCGCTTATAGTTCCCGAAGTCAATGGAGATTTATTAGAAAGATCACCAAGACTGATCGCTTGTCCCAATTGTATCGTTGCCATTATGCTCATGGCATTAGGGCCTCTACATAAGTCATTCATTATAAGCAAAATACAAATCACAACTTATCAAGCTGCTAGCGGCGCTGGCAAGGAAGGACTTCTCGAACTTCTTGAAAATCGGCCGCCTAAAGTGTTTCCTCATCCCCTTACAAACAATCTATTTATGCATGAGTCACCAAAACTTGAAAATGGATATTCCGAAGAAGAGGATAAGATCATCTTTGAAACTAAAAAAATCTTACGCGCCCCGAACATTGGTGTAAATGTCAGATCTGTCCGCGTTCCCACATTAAGAGCGCATAGCATTGCGGTTAACGTTACATTCAAGCAGAGCCCAACTACAGCTGAAGCTATTTTAAATGAAGCAAATGGGATTCTATACCACCCATCACCTACTCCTAAAATTGCAGAACATAAGGAAGATGTTTTCTATGGCCCTATTCGAAAGGATCTTTCCCAAGAAAACACTCTTGATCTTTGGATTGTAGGCGATCAGCTGCTCCGAGGAGCAGCTCTTACCGCAGTTGACATCGCTTTTACTTTACTGCAAACCAAACAGAATTACTTAACTCTTCCGGCATCCCTGGAATAGAGATATAATGAAAAGAAAGTGTATCTCCAACTTGTAATCCACTTGGAAGAAATGCTTCTTTTAATGCCTTACTACCAACAAAGGTAATTGATGCCTCTCGGACTTCATCCTCATCATCATATTCTTCATTGTCATACTCTTCATCGTCATAATCATCAGAACTATCTTCTTCATACCAATCATTTGATTCTTTAATTTCTAGATCGGCATCAATAGAGAATTTTTCTGAACAATCCACAGCAATTTGACCGGAAACAAGTTCTCCAGAAATTAATAATGTAAGCTTTAGCGGTTCTTTAGAATCAAACTGAATGGAAATGTCATGATCCTCCACATAAAGCGATGATACATAAGGATCAAATGACATATTCAATTGAAATCCATCATCAAATACATATCCTGTTTCAGTTACCTCAGTGACTGTTCTTGTAAGAGGTAGACTTTGTGTGGTTCCGATATTCGCTCCAAAGTTAAGAAAGGAAAGAGTTTCCCTATCAACTAAACACCGAGCGTCTTCATCTATATTTCCAACCGCTACTACCTGACCATTAGTCTGTATAAAAGGAATTAAATTTATCCCTACCATAATATTACCATCATCTAAATGAGATATGGCGCCGTATATATTTTCAGGATCTCCATTTTTATTCGCCATCGTAAAGTCATAGGTATTTAAGATGGTAACGTCTTTTTCTATAAAACCAACCAATTCAGCATCAACTTCAAATCCATCCCCTAAAATCTCATGATCCGAACCAAGATCGCTTTTGCTATAAGCTCCCTTTACGATAACAAGATCTCCTTTTAAAAGGCTCATATTGTCGTCGTAACCCCATATATCCCAAATAGATCCGTCCTCCAAAAGTAAGTGACCATCAAATCCCAAGTCAAAAACTGTCTGCGGAATACACGTTTCAGTCTCATTAGCATTTATACCAGCTAAACTTAAGCACGCTAGAAGTGCAAATACTATTCTCATATAACCTCACCCTAAAAATTAAAAAAAAATCCTAACATAAGGATTTTTTGCTGGATATACGAAATATATTTTTATTTATCGGTTAAGATAATTTTATCTGATAGTATAGTGAATTGAATTTTACAATTTTCAATTGAGATTTAAATCACACCTCCATAAATGGAGGTGATCTCAGCGTCATTGCGATAGTCATTTCAATTCTGCAGGTCAAACAGAAAAAGAACTGTTTGATTTAAAAACCCCAAGACTAGTGCCATATATAGAAATAATACCTCTTATGAAATTTTCAGTTCTAGCTGGCATTTTTTCTCTTTTTTCAATTTCCAAAAAATAATTCTCAATAACCCCCGGTTTGTATAAGTTGAGATTTCTAATTACGCACATAATTTCATCGTTATATTTTATTAGAAAATCTTGAAATATTGGAAACTCAAAACCACAAACTTCGCGTACTTCTTCTTTAAACTCGTTCCACCACACTTTTTCCTTAGCAATCGTACAAGATAAGTTTTTTCTGTAATATTGGTGAAAAACATGAGAAATAAAACTCTTAATTTCTACTCTTTTCTCAGGATACAATTCAGCATATATATTGAATATAACTAGAGGTGAATTAGCAAAATGTAGCTTTCTCTTTTGATTATCTGTCAAAACTAAACAATCAGTTGCAGGTTCAGCTTCAGAAACTGCAGGAACTTGAGAGGGAACTTCAAGAGCTTTTAAAGATGCTGAAGGCAATTCCACTCTTGGAGGAGCAAAGGGGGGAGCAGCAATGCTCGCAACTAACCCAATTGGACTCTTTGTTACTAATTTTATTTTTTTACGAGATTTGACTTCATCGTCTCCTTTGGGCCGCTCAGCTTTAAAGAGCCTTGGATTTAAAGATAACCCATCACCACTTCCACCTCCGCCACTTCCACCTCCGCCACTTCCACCTCCGCCACTTCCACCTCCGCCACTTCCACCTCCAGCACCCGCACTAATAGCGCTATTAAATAAATCCGTGCAACAAGCAGCATCGCCTCTGGTTGCAGCACTATCCCCGCCTCTTAAACTAAGAAGGAGATGATGCACATCCCAATCTGTCAATTCATGATCCGGACCATCAGCCGCAAGGGGTGAAAGATCAAAGGGAGTAGCGGATAATCGCCCATTAACGTTTTCCATATAAATTCCTTATATTTTCAGAACAAAAATTATAATAGAAATAGCTAATAATGTAAATCAGTAATCATTTTCATAAGATCCCTTATCTTTTGAGTAATATATACTGCTCGTGTTTCAAAATTTGGTTTTTTCTGCGTCATAAACCCCCATCTTTAAATTTGGCTCGGCCTTATCTAGTGCAAATAGCACTCGGCCTCGCCAACAGCCTTGCTTAATTCAAATTTGGAGGTTTCTGACTTGAAAATCCCCAATTTTTGAATCACTCTCAGTATACTGCTCCACGGATCTCCTCAATTCGCAATTGATAGAGTCATTTCTTTTGTCCTTGCCAAACTGAAGCAGGATCTTTCGGATTCAAAATACCAAGATCAGCGCCGTATGCATCAATAATAGCCTTTATGAATCTTATAGAAACATCTGACAATTTTTCATCTTTTTTTCTTATTTCAGAATAAAACTTCTCTGTTTCATCTGGTATGTATAAATGGAGATTCCTAAACATGCACTGAATTGCGAAGCCTCGATACGCTAAGAATCGATGAAATATTGGAAATCGTGAATCACAAACTTTTCGCACTTCTAGCGAAACCCTGTCTCGTAACTTGCTTGCGACGCAACGTTTGTCACAAACCTTTATTTGATAATACTGAGCAAAAGCATGAGCAAAAAAAACTTTAATTTCTTCATGTCGTGCAGGATAAACAGAATCATACAACTTGAATAAAACAGAAACTGAAGTAACTTCTCCTAACTGTTTGATCTGCCTTTTATTCCAACCTAAGTATTCATCAATTGGAGGTAGTGATGTTGGCTCATCATCTCCAGAAGACAAATCAGACTCGCCTAATTTTCGCATTCTCTTTTTTGATCCCTTAAGAATAGCTTCAGCAATGTCTTCGCCTTCTGCCGAAGAACCTCCACCTTCGCAATCGACAGGATCTTCTAATGGCCGATCACGTCGTCCTAACTTAACGACAAGACGATCTAAAGTTGATTTCTCACCCTCTCTCCCTCCAGCAGTAGGGCAAATGCTAATTTTCTGATCAAACAAATTTCCATAACGAGCATCACTGACTAATGCTCGGGGCACACTCGTGGTCGGCAATCGAGAAGGCGGCTCCTCGCCAAAAAATTCACGCCAAACTTCATCTGAAACAATAGGTGGTAACTTAAGATTATCTAAAGCAGCAAACATATAAATACCTTGGTTTTTTAAGAATAAGGATGAGCTACGAAACTAAAGTCGGAATCGCTGGTTTTATAAGCTCAAGATTGTCTCCAAATACCCTTATCAAACCCCTAAAAAATGGGTAAAAAAGGCTATAAGTAACTTTACTAGCACTATTTTTTTCGGCAAGCTCAGAAAGAAATGGTTCCACATCTCCAGGCACGTAATTATGGAGATTATCAAACAAAACTATAATCAAGTAGCCACATTCTTTCAAAAAATCCTTAAATATCGGAAATTCCGATTTGCAAACTGACTTTATTTCCCGCTCAAATGCAACCCAGTCCATTTTTTCTAGGGCACTTCTCGCCTTCTTCTTTGCTAGGTAAAATCGGTATAAAACATTCCCAATAAATGTCTTGATTTCTACTTCTTGGTCAGGGTAAATTTTACAATATTCCTCAAATAAACGAGGAATAGAATGGGAACTAAATTTTGAAATATCCGTTACCGCCCTAGTGAGACGCACTCTTGAACACCCAGCACCTGCTTGAAATCGAGCTTTTGGCAGGTACCCACCATCAAGATTCAAAGCTGTTGTGGCAAAACCACCACCTAAATCATCCGGGCTCATAGCGCTCATTTTTAATCTCTTGTCTTTATGGCCACCAGAGTCAACGCGCAAACCGCGATCTAATGGAAAGGCTCCACTTGCACCTCCACTTGCACCTCCACTTGCACCTCCACTTGCGCCTCCACTTGCGCCTCCACTTGTGGGTAATCTTGAAGCTCCGCTTCCGCCCCCACAAAGGTAAGGAGTAACGTGTCCCAAACCATCCTCAAACTCTTGAAAGCAACGATCTTCTAAAGGGGATCCTCTTCTACTATCCACAAATTCATCAGGACATTTTGTCTTATTTAAAAAATCCGTGTAACAATCAGAAACACGTGCTGTTGCAGCACTATCTGTGTACTGGTTCGGAGACTTATTTTCATATAAAAAGATGTCATCTGAAGAACCAAAGATATCCTCAATGGGAGGCAGAGGAGGAAGTGGGGAATGCGTAACAGTAACATCCATACATAAACACCATATTAAATTAGGGGTAGTGATCATAATGCAAATAACAATTAATGTAAATCACTTAGATACTGCTCACATTTCACGAATTGGCATATTAAGGGAAAAGATGGGCCTATTAAACCGAAGTTGAAATCTTTGGTTGTAAAAGCGCAAGATCTTCTCCGAATAAATCTATAAGCATATTAAAAAAACGAGGAAATGTAGTTTCGTATCTCTTCTCCGCTATATTTATTTGAGAGACAAAATCCTCCTTTTTTCCAGGAACATATAAAGAAAGATTCCGATAAAGGCACAGAATCAAGTAACCTCGACCTACCAAAAAATCACAAAATACCGGAAATTTGGAATCGCAAACCTCTCGTATTTTTTCCTCAAATTGAGCCCAAACCATTCTTCTTGCAGCATACCTAAAAGGTGACTTTGTTAGGTAATATTGATGAAAAACAAGCCCAATAAATGTCTTGATTTCATTTTTTTGCCCAGGATAAACTTCATCATATAAATTGAATAAAACCTTAGGAGATCCCGCTATTTCTAGTCGTCTCTGTTGGTCAAGGGTCCAACCTGAAAACTCAGCTTTAGCTGAGAGGACCCTCACAGAACAAGCTTGAAGTGTAGTTTGTGGAGGAGCTGCAGAAGCTCCTGAAGATACTGAAGGCAGAAGCTTAAATCCTACACCGCCCCCTTTTGCTGGTTTTAAACTTGGCGCCGCAAGACCAGCAACTGAATCATCTAGGCCTGTAGGGCCCAATCTCATTTTCTTTTCTGCAGGGAGGGGAATTTGTGAAGAACCTCCGCCTTCTGAAGTAGAAGAAGCTCCAAATCTCGCATGCCTATCATCTACGACAAAACAACTAGCATCGAAAGCCTTTCCTCTACTGCTACCACCCTCTTCAGCAACAGCACCAAATGTGTTATTAAATACACCCGCACAGCGAGCATCAACCGGCTCTTTTATGGATCCTTCAGCACAAGGTTCTTCTGAAAAGATACCTGCAAATTCCCCATTAAAGATAGGCAGGTCATTAAATTCATCAAGGCTAAAATTAATAGGAGAAAGCGCAGTACTATCCATATATAAACACCATATTTTTTATTAAGGATAATAATCCTAACGGAAAGAACAGTTATTGTAAATCAACTACTTATCAAAAAAAACCTACTAACATAAACAGGTCTTGCTGGATATACAAATTATATTTCTATTGATTGGATGAGGAAATTCGAGGTGAATGTGGAAAAGATCAATTCCGGAAGATAGCGCTTTTGTTTGAGCGCCATATTTATAATCGCCAGCAATCGGACATCCTATTGCCGCAAATTGAGCTCTGATTTGGTGATATCTTCCTGTTACAAGAGTAATCTCTGCAATTCCTTCAGAAATTTGAACATAATGCAGAATAGCTTCTTGACCTTTTCCTTCTCTGACAACTTGCGTGTGATAATCACCTTTTTGTAAAAAATGTCGCAGTGTCCCACTTTTTGAGGGCAGCACTCCCTCATACCGCAATCGATAAGTTTTGTGCCACTCACCTTTGCGAATCTCTTCATTCAAGCGAGAAAGACTTTTGCTTGTTCTTGCGCAAACTACGATTCCTGATGCAACAGAGTCCAGCCTATGAACGGGGTGAAGAAAAACATTACCCGGCTTTTGGAATTTCTCTTTCAACCACAATTGACCTCTTGTGAGGACAGAATCTTCAACTTCTTTTGTAGGTAGAGTCAGAAGAAGTGGCGGCTTATCGATAATCAGAATGTGATTATCAAGATAGAGTACTTCGCTGTCTAAGAGCTTCATAAGTTAGGATACTTGCTGAGATGGATGCGTTTAAGGAATCAACTTTTCCCTTCATCGGGATTTTTACTGGGATGCAATTTTTATTTGTAAGCCAATCTGAGGAGAGCCCTTTAGATTCACTTCCAATAACAATACAAGTCGGTTTTGTAAAATCAATTTCGGTATAGAATTTTTCTGCATAAGGGGTTGTGACGATAATCTGAAGGTTTTCTTGACCTAAAAACTGAAGCGCTTCTCCCGTTGTCACTTGAGCTACAGGGATGGAAAAGAGAGCGCCAAGACTTGCTCTAACAACATTTGGATTAAAAACATCTACAATGGGGTCAGCAGCAATCACCCCTTCAATTCCAGCTGCATCTGCTGTCCGAAGAATAGCGCCAAGGTTTCCCGGCTTTTCAATAGATTCTAAAGCTAACAGAAATGTAGAATTTCTCATTTCCTCTAATTTTGAAAGTTTTGAATAGCAAACAGCAACAAAGGTGTTTCCACGGTAAGAAACTTGAGAGAGCAGTCCTAAAGAAATCTGAACCGATGTTCTGGCTTTTTTTTGCATTTCTAGAATAAACGGAGTTAATTCTGAATAATAGAGCACATCAATTGCAGGCGCTAAAGAGATTTCTTTTTCTCCTTCTACAAGAAATTGGCCTAACTCATCACGAACTTCCCTTTTATGCAAATCCATTAATTTGCGAAAATGCGAATTTTGTCTACTTGTTATAATTTCCATAGCGCCTCTAATAAATAGGTTACAACTATATCTCGGTACTGAGTCCTTTTCAAATTTAACTCTAATGGAATTAAAGCGCTTTTCAAAGATTTCCCTCTTTCACCAATTGCCATCCATACTGTACCAACAGGCTTTTCTTGAGTTCCGCCTAATGGACCAAAAATACCGGATACTGCAATTGCGACATCTGCATTCGTAATTTGAAAAAGGCCGTCACACATTCCAAGAACACACTCTGAACTCACAGCACCGTTTAAGGCAAGAGTTGTAGATGAAACATGCAATACGCTCTCTTTAACTGCATTAGCGTAGGCAACAACTCCACCCAAAAACACTTCGGAAGCACCTGGAATCTCAGTCAGGGTAGACATTAAAAGCCCGCCTGTACAAGATTCAGCAACTGCTAAGCTCTTTTTCTCTTCCTTGAATTTGGTAAGAACACTCTTTGCCAATTCGAAATGTTGCATTTACTTTTGTTCCATTTATGATAAAACGGGCTGGTTTTGTATATTCTCTTGCCCATAACTGAATTTTTTTAAAAAGAATTGTATTAGGAAGATCCTTTTCCTTAAATACCTCGACTATTTTTTTTTCCTTTGTGTCATAAAAAATCTGTGGATAGGAAAAAATCAAACCAAAAGAGACAGCGTCTTTTCCAAATACCATCGGATGAATTTCCCCATCAGAGGCCACGGTAAAATGGTGCTCTCTCACTTGGATAACTGGATAGCGTGGATAAATAATATATTTATCTGCTCTAGCTTCAAATGCATAAACATCATTTGGATTTGCAGTCAGCAAAAAAGTGGGTACTTTTCTTATAGATTGAGAACTAAGACTCTCAAAATACTCACGATAAGTACTGCAAAAAATCCGCTTCTTGTAGTCTTCTATGGAAGATAGCAGATCACCTGTTTCGAAAAGATAGAAATCACCTAAATCTGAAGAAAAACGCTCAAATTCTTTAGGGTCAAGAAGCAACGCGCACGTCAGTGACTTAGAAACTCGATATTCAGATTTTTTTTTAACTATTTCAATTTGCATGCGCTACTTGTTTAGGTGTAAATATTAGCCCTAAACAACCAAGAAAGATCATAGCATCGGCAAGGTTAAATATCCCGTAAGATTTTTCCCAAATAATAAAATGAAACATGTCAATTACATGTCCATAAAGAAATGAATCCAAAACATTTCCCATCGCTCCTGCTAAAATTAAAACAAATGGCAAACTTTTTTTTAATGTGGGCGCTTCCTTCCAAAGATAAATAATAAGACCTAGAATTACAAAAATTCTAATAATAAGCAGAGGTTTAAAAAAAGAGGCAAACATACCCCAAGCAGCACCCCTATTTGTCACATACTGAATGTTAAACTCTATTCCGAGAAAATTCTCCCAAACATTAATAGATTCAAAAAAGGGGGAATTGACCCATTTCTTTATATAGAAATCTAAGACAATCAGCACCACTAAGAGAGTGCAAACAGGTAGTAGTTTAGACCAGTCCCTTTTCAATTTTCTCCTGAGCATCTCTTGTCATTGCAGCGTATGGGATTGCTTCAAGACGTTTTTTAGGAATATCTTCTCCGGTAATTTCACAAATGCCGTAAGTCCCTTCTTTTATTCTTTCTAAAGCATAATCAATTTGCCTGATTACATCACTTCCTTTAGAAGCAATTTCGATACTAATTGTTCTGTCAAAATCTTCCGTCCCTTCGTCTGCATGATGTTGAGCTGCACCTCTTGAATCGTCAGCTGATTTCACATCTGAAGCTGTAGCACCGAAAGAAAATTGAATCTTCCTCTTTAAAGAAAGCAACTGCTCTTTAAATTCTTCTATTTCAGTTTTTGTTAACGCCATATTATATACCCCTCTCCTCGCTTTCGATTGCATGCATGAGTTCATCTTTATCCTTAAACCGTCTATAAACGCAAGCAAATCTAATATAAGCTATAGTATCTAATTTTTTTAAACTCTCCATAACAATTTTTCCAATTGTTAGAGTATCGATCTCTTTTACGCCACGCTCCATTATTTCATGAGTTACATCAGATGCAATTACAAGGACTTGCTCATGACTGATCCGCGTATGTCTGCATGCAGAGTCAAGGCCTCGAATTAATTTATCAACACGAAATTCTTCATATCTACCATCGCGTTTTTTTACCTGAACAAGCAAGTCGACTGTTTCAAAAGTTGTAAATCTTTTTAAACATTTTAGACACTCACGCCTTCTCCGAATGGAGTTAGATTCAGACGCATTTCTTGAATCGGTGACCTTAGTCTCTTCATGGCCACAGTAGGGACACTTCATAGATCCACTCAATATTTTTTATTAAGTTACGGAGAGGGTGGGATTTGAACCCACGATACGCTATTAACGTATACACGCTTTCCAAGCGTGCTCCATCAGCCACTCGAACACCCCTCCAAAAAGTGACAAGATAGTACCTGAAAAAATCTTTTTTAGGCAAGCCGTTTGCTTGATTTTTTATAACCAAAGAGCTCAAAAAAATCATTTTTGAGTTGCGTTCAGCATAACGATGGTTTACAATTGGCGTATGAAAAAATATTTACTTCTTCTGCTCTGCCTATTTGGGTGCGCAAAACAAAAAGAATCTCACTCCGAAAAACCACTAATCCTTTTAAGTGTAGAGCCTTACGTCTCAATGGTTGAAGAAATAGCCGGCGATTCTGTTATCGCAAAATGCGTACTACCCGCCTATGTTGACCCCCATAATTGGGAGCCGAGACAACGGGATCTTACCGATTTTGAGCACGCTCGAATATGGTTTACCATTGGCGAAGGGTTTGAATCACCGCTCTTGAAAAAATTAAAGACAGTAAATGCGAAACTAAAGGCAGTTTCACTTTCTCAGAATTTTGAAAGGCTAACTACTTGTGACCACCACCATCATGGTTGCAGCGGAATTGACACGCATTACTGGCTCGATCCAATTCTAGATATTAAACAAGCAAAAGTAATTTGCGACTCCCTTTCGCTATTAATTCCTGAAAAAAAAGATCAGTTTGAAAAAAATTATACACAGCTTCGAGACAAACTCATTAAATTAGACGAAGTTTTTCAAACCTCACTAAAACCTCTTAAGAATAAAATTCTTGTCACATCTCATGGGGCCTACACATATTTTTGTAAGCGCTATCACATTACGCAATTTGTGATCGAACCTGATGAAGGCAAAGAACCAAGACCAAAAGATTTAACCCACCTACTTGCAGACCTAAAAACCCACCAAAGTGACATTATTGGAATATTCACACAACCACAACATTCCAATAAAGCGGCAAAAATTTTAGCAGAAGTACTTTCAGTCCCCATGTATTCAGTAGATCCTTATAAGAAAAACTACATAGAAACAATGGTGCTTTTAGAAACCTATATGAGCGGATCTCATGCAACAACCACTCATTGAAATAAAAAACGTCTCCTTTAAGTATAGAGAAGTCATGATATTGAAGAATATTTCGCTCTCTTTTGCAAAGGGCGGTTTTTACATCCTTCTTGGCCCTAACGGCGGAGGAAAAACAACCCTTTTAAAACTGGTTATGGGACTTCTAGCACCAAGCTCTGGCTCAATTTTTATTCAAGATGCGTCTCCCAAAGAAATGCGTTGCTCGATCGGCTATGTCCCACAAACTCTTTTTTTCGATTCGCTCTTTCCTCTCACTGTTTTAGAGTGTGTTTTAATGGGAGAGATGTCAAAACTTTCTTGGTACGGAAAATTTCCTAAAGCTGTAAAAGATCATGCTCTTTCATTGCTTGATTCCCTTGGAATACTGAATCTAAAAAACCGAACAATCGGGTCACTTTCAGGAGGACAAAGACAAAGAACCCTGCTTGCAAGAGCTCTTCTTTGTGACCCTGACATACTTCTTCTTGACGAACCAACAAGCGGACTTGATTTGGAAGCATCTACATTTATTCAAAACAAGCTCCAAGAAATTAGAGGAAAGAAAACAATACTAATGGTTACTCACTCACTATCTGAAATGACACAATCAATTGATGAAGCCGTCTGCATATCAACTACAGCGACCATAATTCCAAGCGGCCAACTCTGCAAACATTACGCTATGGGCGTTTACCATCCAGGAATTAACCTATGATCAGTTTTTGGCAAGCGCTTTTACTCAACCCATTTTTAAGCGTAGCTCTATTTGCTGGGTTAACTGCCGCATTCGCAAGCGGAATTGTAGGGCCATATGTCGTTTCAAAGAGGATTGTTTTTATCAGCGGCAGCATCTCCCACGCTGTTTTAGGCGGAATTGGCCTATTTGTTTTTTTAAACTATCTAACGGGAATGGTTATTTTTACGCCACTTCTTGGCTCACTTGTTTCAGCAATGTTTTTTGGGCTCATTATTGGCGCCTCTCATCTTTATTATAAAGAACGAGAAGACACTGTTATTGCAGCTATTTGGTCATTTGGAATGGCAATTGGTGTAATATTAATTGCAGTTGTTCCCAACACGAACACACAATTAATGGATTTTTTATTTGGGAATCTTCTTTGGGCAAGCGGAGACGACGTAAAAATGCTTTTATGCCTAGATCTTTTTGTGTTAATCATTTGTTTAATTTTCCATAAACGCTTTCTTGCAATTTCATTTGATGAGACGCAGGCCTACCTTCAAAAACAAAATGTTACAGGCATTTATTTTATTCTTTTGTCACTTGTTGCGATAACCGTAGTTTTAATGATTCAGACTATAGGCGCTATTTTGGTTATTGCTATGCTCTGCCTTCCTGCAGCGATTGCAAACCTTTTTACAAAAAGACTTTCAAAAATGATTTGTCTTTCGGTAGCCCTTTCACTTCTATTTACCTTTATAGGAATTTTTTTATCCTACTCATTTAACTGGCCTCCAGGAGCTACAATTGCCCTAACAACCTCTCTTATTTATTTTTTATCTTTACCTCTAAAGAACCGTTCTATATAATGAACGGCCATTAAAGAATGAGGTTTATCACTATGTATGCAATCATCCAAACAGGAAATAAACAGTATCGCGTAAAAGAAGGCGATATGATCGACGTCCAAAAACTACCAGGCGAAAATGCTAGTGTTGTTATGTTTGAAGAAGTTTTACTACTTTCTACAGGCGATTCTATAAAAGTTGGGGCTCCCCTTCTTGTAGGCGCAACTGTAAAAGGTGAAATTGTAGAACAATTCAGAGATGACAAACTTTATGTTTTCAAGTATAAAAAACGTAAAAATTGTCGAAGAGGAAAGGGACATCGTCAAAGCCTTTCAAGAGTAAAGATTACGGCAATTGAAGGAGCGAAATAATGGCACATAAGAAAGGTCAAGGTTCTTCTAGAAACGGCAGAGATTCAAGATCACAAAGACTTGGGGTCAAGAAATTCGGCGGACAAGAAGTTATTGCAGGTAATATCATTATTCGTCAAAGAGGGACAGCTTATCATCCAGGTCTTGGCGTAGGAATGGGTTCTGACAGAACTTTATTTGCTTTAAGAGACGGAAAAGTAATTTTCTCAGAAGGCAAAAAACGGGTTGTTTCGGTTAAATAATGTTAGTAGAGACAGAGCTAGATAATGTTTTTGATGAAAGCGTCTTTGATGATGTGGAGGAGATCACTCCTCCCAAAAAAAAAGACTCGAATCGTCATTCTTACATAGATAAAGTTATTTTGACTCTGTCAGCTGGAAGAGGCGGTAATGGCAAAGTTGCCTGGATTCGCACTCGGTTTTTAGCAAAAGGCGGACCTTCTGGCGGAAACGGCGGAAAAGGTGGCTCGATTATAATTCAGGTTTCAAAAGATCTTTTATCACTTGATCATTTCCGCAACACTCGAATCGTAAAAGCGGAAAATGGTGCAGATGGCGGAACATGTCAATGCCAAGGAAAGAAAGGTTTAGACAGAATCATTAAGGTTCCTTGCGGAACACTTATCAAAGATTTAAGCACAGGTGAAGTGATTCGGGATCTTATTAAAGACGGCGAACAATTTGTTATCTGCGAAGGCGGCAAGGGCGGACTTGGTAATGACCATTTTAAAACCCCAACAAATAGAACTCCGAATATTGCTACTCCCGGTAAGCCAGGCATATCCATGCAACTCGAGTTTGAATTGAAACTAATTGCGGACATAGGATTTGTAGGCCTTCCGAATGCAGGAAAGTCAACACTTCTAAATGCCCTAACAGCGACTCAAGTTAAAATTGGTGACTACCCATTTACAACTCTGAAACCAAATCTTAGCTACATAGAATTTGATAATTACTCAAGAATTTATCTAGCCGACATACCAGGTATAATTAAAGATGCCCACATCGGCCGTGGACTTGGGATAGAATTCTTAAGACACATCGAGCGGACTAAAGTCCTTATCTTTGTTGTAGACCTAGCTAAAGAGCATGAAGATGACCCTCTACACGACTTAAATCTCTTACGAGAAGAACTTGAGCTTTATGACCCAACTCTTCTAGAAAAACCCTTTATTGTCGCTCTGAATAAATCTGATTTACCAGAAGCTGAAGGCCACTTAAAACAATTCATGCAAAACTACCCCTTCCCTAAAGAAACCATATTCCCAATTTCCGCTAAAGAAAAACAAAATCTAGAGCCATTCATAAAAGCAATGCGCAACATGGCAGGCGCACCAAAAACCCAAAATGCAACAATCACCTTTGACTATCTAAAGTCGCTCCAGTCACCTGTAAGTATTGACTAATATCCATATTTGAAACTCGAGAGTTTTATATTTAATTTTAGGAGAGAATTTTTGACTTCATTACCAGTTCGACACCCTCATTCAGAAGCAAAATTTCTAGCATAATGAGGAGCTCCTCGCGACCTGCCCTAAAATTAGATAAGTCTCTAAACACGATCCGCTATTCAAGACAGGGCTATTTAACTATGCGGAACCTTGGGCGAGTAACAGGCACAATTTGGCACGTTTCTTCATTGACTCCAGATATCACTTCAAGACCTTCGCAACTATCAATTGTCAATCGGCTAATTGTAGGAGAACCCCTTAAATCAATATTTGAAAAGCGATGGCAATTTGAGAGATCAAGACGACTAAGACTAATGAGTTCGGACGGAAAAACAGCGCAATTCACTCGCTTTAACTTCAGCACTTTAAGAAGTCGACAGTGACTAAGAGATCCTAAATCTTTTAGATAATCACAATCTGCTATTTCGCAGTTTTCAAGCAGCGGCAGTGGTATTGAAATAGCCGTTATAGGTAGATAATTAAGAATTAAGCTCTTTAGGGGAGCTTCTCCTAGCGCCGTTATTTCCATGAGCTTTTCACATTGATAAATTGAGCAGCTACTTAGGGTGGCAAGACCGGGAGGTATCGTCGTAATTGAAGGTAAATTTGAGAGCTTAATAGTAACTATTTGAGGAAGCTGAGAAACAAGGATAGAAAAGTGTGTATCAGAAAATCCTAGACTATTACTTATCTTCATATCTAATGGGATATCACTAATAATATCTTTAATTTCGATAAGTTTTTGAGCAAATTGAGCAGGATCAGAAATTTCTATAATTTTTTCAAGGTAATCTGGAGCCAATTTCGATAGAACCAGCCGCTTATCTTCAGGAGACCACCCACAAGTTGATATAGCATTTAATATTGCAAGATATGAAATAGGATCCGATTGAGATTCAGCCAATTTAATAATATATCTGATTGTTGGCATATCATTAAAAGGAGATGTTGCAAATTTAATAGCTTCCAACGCTTCTTCCAATGTAATGGATTCCTTGGGAATGTTTTCCCAAACAAGACCTCGTAATTTGGATTGAAGCGAGATATCCCCTAAATAGTTGCACAATTCAATTACTTCAACAAGCTTGCAACCATCTATTTTTAAGACCTCTAAATCACCATTAAGAGCGTTTAAATAAAGCTGAAACGTCTCCTTTTCAACTCCCGTTGGTAACAATAATTCGGGAAGAAGCTCTTTTTTAAAAAGTTGATCGAATGTTTTGCTTAATAAAGCAGAAGTTTTTAAAACAGTTGCCGGAATATCAATAGAAGTGGCTTCACTGCTTGATTTACATAAGATAGTTACATTAAATGAAAGCACTTTTTGAACAGTTGGACTTAATTTTGAAAACAAGTCTAGTCTGACATGTTGAGAAATTTCATGACGACTTAATTGCTCTTGAGCAGCACCTATCAGAGAACTATCTTCTGTATCCTGAAGGATATCAATGTTACTTCCCTTTTCTAACTCCGCTATCGCACGTTCTGCCCAACCAGGAGTTGATGTTCTAATGATTTCCATAATAATCCCAATATTTCATACAATTAAGGATTAGTATACTGATGAATATATTTATAGCTATTTTTCAACTGACAGATAAAAAAAATCGAATTAGTTAATTATACTCTAATAATAAGCAACTTACGTTCAACAAGCAAAAAACTAGAAATAAGACTACCTTAGCTATCTCTAAAAATTGTTAAATAACTTAAAGAGAAAGAAATAAATACTTAAAACAAATATAGCGCCACCAGCTATGCAGGCAAAAGAATTTTTCTCTTTGTAGGCAAAGTAGAAAAGCTCAAGCGAAATTCCGATTCCTACTAAGGCAAAAGCTACTTCAAATCTTAAATTAAATGGAGGGCGAGTGCCAATAAAAATGAAAACCACAATCATTGCAGTTGTGATTCCTGAAAGTTTTTGACTGAGTTTTTCTCTTTTTAATGATTTATAGATATAATACGGCGCCATGGCGGAAAACATTAGTGACATAACCATAGTAAATATTTATACTGCTCCTATTTCAAAAATTTGATTCTTTTCGATTCTCCCCTTTTCCTAATTCTCAAGCTTCTTCCGCGGCACATCCTATTTTAAGAGAGCGCTAGCTATTTGGCGGGCAAAATTGTCGCATGTATAAGCCCTAGCCTTTTCGGAGGCAAGATAGAGCTTAATATTTTCTAGGTATAGATTGAATTCGTCTTCTGTGATTGAGAGAAGATAGTTGTGCAGTTCTTTGTAGGAGGGAAAATTTCTTTTATCAATAAAGCAATTGGCTGGTACTACTTCTAAAATATTAGGAGCGCCGAGATAGACGGGAACGACTCCTGCAAGGAAGCAGTCGAAGATTTTTTCTGTGATGTAACCATTCATGCAGGCAGTATTTTCATAACAAATAGAGAATTTATATTTCTTCAGAACCTCTATTTTATTTTCGACCACTCCACGATAGGAGGAGAACTTTTCCTTTTCCCAATCAGGGCCATAGAGATCAAATAGGGCAGGATGTTGATTAAAGTATTGAATAGCTCTTCTTCTTTCGGTGTAAATCTCACCCTTGAATTTCGATTTTTTATTTGCAGCCATTATTGCACATAGCTTTCGATCGCCAAACGGCATTACATCTTTTAGCATTGGATAGCAAACGGGATAATTAAATTTTAGATATTTTTTTCCATCAATACGATCATCTTCCCAAGTAAGAACTTTAGAAAATTTATTAAAATAGTCATCCTTATGTAAATTTGGTAAGACTGATGGCGGCTCAAAAACCAATAAAATGAGATTTTTGGGGGGGATTTTTTCTAACTTCTCTTTAGTGACATTCCAGATAAGATAAACTGTATCTTTCTTGATCGACTTCAAACAAGATGATGGGCCTGCACTTATTGTATGCCCCTCTTTATTAAGAAGATACTTGACCTTGTCCCAAAGTGATGCACCTTCATACTCAGTTATCGCCTCTTTCGAAAAAAGAGTCTCTACATAAGGCTCATAATCAGGAATAACAACAAACTCAAGACTATTTAAAGAAACAACAAAACAAAACAAAAAAATGCGATACATACGGTATGAATTATACCGAACTCTCTTTTATTTTTGTAATATCTTCCTGCATTTTTGCTAGCTGCTCACTTGTAGGAGCTTTGAGATATTCTTTTAGATCTGTAGCTAGACCTTCCTTTTGCTGAATAAGCTTATCATTAAGAAGCCCACTTGCAGATTCTTGCATGGTCTGTAGAGCTTCGTTCATTACTTTAACATATTGATCGCGCTGCTGCTCAAATTTAGATGTTTGCATCCCTTGAAAACTTTTCTCAAAAAGATTAATGCTTTCCTGAAAATCTTTTTGGTAGGTGGGCCCTTGTGGGCCTTGTCCTGAGATAGACATGTGTAAATTTCCCCATTGTACTTTAAATTTTTTTATATAGAATAGTAAAATATGTGGAAAGTAATTTTACTGTTCTTGCCTTGGATAGCCCTAATTTTTGGAGAAAATACGCCTGATTTAAAATCTCCAGAAGATATTCAGATCGAAATTAATCAAGCGGAGAAGGACTTTGAAATTGCACAAAAAATGTTTATTCCATGGTATACAGGACCCTTAATCACAAGCTCTGCAAATAACGTTGCTCCCGGCCACTTTAATATTCAGCCCTATGTTTACTTAACTCTTAATCATGCACAATTTAATACACATAGAACTTCTGTCAGCACGCCTAATTCCTATGTCATTAGTCCTTTGATAGTGCTTCAGGCAGGATTAACTAACTGGCTTGATATTACACTGATTCCACAGGCTACTTTTAAATGGCAGTCAGATCAATTCGCTTCCAATTTCAACGATCTCTCCCTTAGTTTAGGATTTCAACTAGCAAAAGAAGGCCTCTACCAGCCGAGCATGCGCTTATTTCTTGGCGAATCCTTTCCTACAGGAAAGCACAACAATTTGGACCCAAGCAAACTAGGTCTTGACTCCATGGGAAGTGGCGCATTTCAAACAACACTTGGCCTGACAATCAGCAAAATCTTTTGGTGGCTAAAACTCCACCCTATCGCTACTCGCCTTTCTGGAAGTTATTCAATAGCTGATCATAAAGCTCATGTTACAAATTTTAATGCTTATGGCGGCACTTACGGAACAGACGGAAATGTTAAAGTTGGAAACACCCTCAACCTCGACTTAGGACTTGAATTTAGCCTTAACCAAAGATGGGTCATTGCAACCGATATCGTCTATACAGCTTCTAATAAATCAAGCTTTTCAGGAAGCCACGGCACAACAGAATTCGGATTACCGGCAGAAGTTGGAGCTCCATCAAGCGATTCCTTTTCCCTTTCACCAGCAATTGAGTACAACGTTACAGATACACAAGGTTTTATTGGCGGTATCTGGTTTCCCCTCACAGGGCGTAATAGCGCAAATTTCATAACTCTCATGCTATCCTACACCGCTTACTTTTAAGAGCCTGTACACTAAACAATTGTAGTCCCTGCTGTTCCATACGTCCACTCAAAATCGTTTTTAAGATACTCTGCTCGTAGCACTTTTGGCTTAAGGACAGCAATTCCTGGATGCTTTCTAATGTAGTCATAAAGAGGCTTAAGACTTTCTCTAGCTTTTTCTAATAAAGACATCTTGTTCCATCCAATACCTTCTTCTAAATGAGCTGCACCAGCTACTAAAAAACATCTACTAGTTTCATCCAATCGCATACGGATAGAATCAATACTTTCTATCATAGATAATGTTCTCGAAGGGAAAAAGAGGTCATGTGCAGTGTGGTTAGTCAATAATTCAAGCCTTCTATTTAGGTAATAAAGAAGCTTTTTATATAACTTCTCATTGTCACTTCTCATATCCTTGAAGCGGGCCTTACAAAAAAGATCTAGTATTATAGGATTGATTTTCTTAAGGGTAAATTGCCTTATTTCATTTGCTTTAAGAACAATTTGCCGTATAAACTCATATTGATTGTCGGTATCATATCCACCTAATTTCGACTCACAAATTAAAAGCATTTCATTTTCCCAATTAAAATCCCGCTCTTTAAGAAGGGAGGTATAGTTATTACCCAAAAATTGAGCTTTAATTCGTTTCACTTGGTTAGCATGGACAATTAATACAACATCATCAACATCTTGGGGAGCAAAAACATTTCTATATAGATTTTCAGAATCCCATCCAATAACATCATCAAATGAAATGGTGCTTCTTACCATTTTTTTAATATCACTATTATATGGAGCCAGCACCTCTCTTTCTAAAGCTTTCCGCCCCTCAACTAATAGATAACTACCTGGAGTAGCAAACGAAGACACAAACATTTGATTTACAGCTTCACACGTACTACAGTAATGAAACTCTGCAAGAAGAAATGTGTTACAATCCTTAAGCTCACCAGACATAGCAATTATTTCATAATGATCACTAATTGCCCTTGGAATGGAATCATATTCAGCTAACCCTGGTTCATTTTTTTGACTAAATATTGCAACCCCAGGGAGCCTATTTAAAAAAGGAAAGGCTTTTTTAAACAACTGTGTAGGTAAAAAAAGGAAAGACCTTTCAAAGGTGTTCACTCTTCTGATGGTATCTATTATGGCAAGAAGACGTCTATCCGCATATCTTTCTTCAATAAGAGAGCTACTTTCTCTAATAATACGCCTTCTCTCACAAATGCTTTCGTCTAATTTAGATTTTAAATCATTAATATTCTGGGCAAGCACCGTGCGTCTAAAGTGAGATTTTTCTGTTAAATGATATATGTGCCTTGCTTCTCTAATACGCTCTTGTAAAAAGCAAATGGAATCTAGATCAAATTGCTTTAATCGAAATGCTAATCGTTGAATTCGTAACGCTGCTGATTCAAAAGATACTCCACAAAAGCTTTCGCCCCAATACTTAATAAGCTCTCGTTCCCAATTACATTGGTTATATAAAAAAACATTATGAATTCTTTCTGCTAAAGCAGAAATGAGACGCGGAATTTTTGCCCATTTTTTACTATATTTAATATCACAGCCCATAATCATAGAAATGTTAGGTGTCTGAATTTCCCGATAAGCTGGTATTTCATCAAGTTCCTTTAACGCACGCTCCATTACTAGAAGCAAGCAACTTCCAGGAATTGCGAATCTTGAAACAAACAAATCATTAATTTTTAAGGAAACACTGTCAGATTCCTCTAAAACAAATACCCGGGACTCTTCAGCAAGATGATCTACGTTATAATGAGCTGATATAAAACCTTTTAATGCAACATCCATATTATACCAACGGAATTTAAGGTTGAGTTTCTAAAAAAGCGTATAAAGGTTTTTCTGAAGTGCCAAAGCCTTTATCTATCAGATCTTTTATATTACTTATTTTGAGTGCAGTTAGATCACTGGAAAGTGCATAAAAAACCGTAAACCGAGCAGTCGATGTATCCTTAGAGCACCGATTAGTCAAAAGCGCCATTCTTAGAATTTTTTCTTCAAGCAATGTTAAATTATCTGGATCGTATGAATAGCCAATCGTATACGAAACATAAGGACTGCTTATAGCTGCTTGACTCATAAAACTTATTTGGATTTCAGAAATAGCCGGTGAAGACATATTTATTCTCCTTTTGGATTAATGCCCATCTCAGCCCTTTAAAATCTACTTAAGAGCTACCCATTAAAATTCAGGGATCTGCAGTAGATTTTACCAAAATAGTAATAAGCATAACAAGAGAAATTCTACGATCATAAACTCATAATAAGACTATCTCTTTACTAAAGGTCTGTTTATTGATATGATTTTTCATTAAAAATTAAGTAATGATAAGTTTATCGAACAGTTTAAAGGAAATTATATGATAGCGCCATTTTATCCAATCGTATTTTTTAGTAGGGCTCACGTTGAGGCTTTTCATTTTGATTTTGCAATCCATCAAAATAATGATATTAATTATTTTAGACATATAAGTGATCTATTTATAACCTCTATTAAGCGCAACTTATACCATTCAGAAGATATCACTCCATTTTTGTATACGAGGCTAGCTTTATGGATAAAAGACAATCCAGCTTTTCTAATAGATATCTTAAATTTTATAGATTACATTAGACCACGCATACATCCAAATAGCATTCGGTCTATATGCGATTTTATCATCAAATCTCCTTCAAGGACACAGTATCAATTATTAGAATATTTTTGCGAGAAACCATTTCTCTCTTTATCTGAGCGCAAAATTACCATTGATTTAGTGACTCATACAACGGCTAGAATCTCGCAAAGAATTTTCTATCTATGCGCGCTTCATTTTCCAATTGAAATTAGTCACATCAAATACAAAATTAGAAATCAACTAGAGCTTGAAAGATTAGAGAACGTAAACCTGGATAATATTATTGAAAACGAATCTCAAGGGTTTGAATCAGGAACATGCTTTGGATTTGCCTGCGCAGCTATTACTCACACAGAACCAACTAGATTTAAGCTTCGCTTTTGGCAAGGATGGCATGCTATTAATGTTAAATTCTCGATCCTAAAAAACCATTTTACAGGCTACTCAACATTCCCAAAACTTCAGCGAAATCACACCCCCGTCACAGTTCTAGAATCACGTAGAATATCGATCCATTTCTTATATCGATTACTCCAGAGCAAAAAATACGCAGAAGGGATCATTTTTTTAATTGGCGCAAATAATTCAGTAGGGCACTTTTTTTATCTTAATTTTAGCAACCAATACATTATGGATAATCAATTTAGAACTGACCTTACAACTATCCCCAAAGAATTATTTAACAAGCATGTTGTAGCCTATGTCCATACTAAACATTGCTTTCGATATGAAGAGTTTCAATTCCTGGAAGTAATAGAAAACTCCTAAGAAGCTGCTTATTTTTGGCGCGGCCTTTTAGTCTTGATAGGACAACTCGATTTTCCGATCAATTGGTAAAATATACACCAACTGAATACCGATTCTAGAAGGGTAAATACTCCTGCACCGAATGCAATCCAGCTGGATTGCCAAAATGCATATGCAAATAATGCTAATGCAATGCTTAAGCGAATGACTCGATCTCTTGTTCCAATATTTCTTTTCATGAATTCTCCTTTTACTTAAAATGCAAACAAACTTCTCTATACTGAGAGGGGTTCAAAAATTGGGAATTTTCAAGTTAGAAATGCCCAGATTTGAATTAGGCGAAGCCACTACCTCAGGCTAAGTGCTATTTGCACTAGAAGGGGCACGCGTTAAAAAAAGTGTCCTGTGGCCACTTTTTAGTGGGACCCGAAGTAAATTTAAATATGGGCATTTATAACGAAGGAAAAACCAATTTTTGAAACACGATCAGTATAGTAATTTAAAGGGCAAATGACAACGTTTAATATCTATTGTGACGAATCGTGTCACCTCGAAAATGATCACCAAAAAGTAATGATTTTAGGCGCTCTTACTTGCCCTGAAGAGTTTTCAAGAAGCATTGCGAAAGAAATCAATGAAATCAAGCGAAAACACAACTTATCTCCCCGTTTTGAAATTAAATGGACTAAAGTATCCCCTGGAAAAATTGCTTTCTATATTGATTTACTCAAGTATTTTTTTTCTGGGGAAAATCTTTTTTTTCGAGCAGTCATTATCCCTGATAAAACAAAACTGAGACATAACGATTTTTATCACGATCATGACACTTGGTACTACAAAATGTTTTTCACTTTATTAAATGTCCTCCTAACACCGAACGATCATTATCGGATTTATCTAGATATAAAAGACTCTAAATCGGGGAAAAAAATTGCAAAACTTCAAGACATCCTTATTGATAAAAATCAGTTTCAGAAAGGCGTTATTGAACGGATACAAACCATTCGCTCTCATGAAGCTGCCCAATTACAATTAGTCGATCTCCTCATTGGATGCATTCTAGCTGCCAATCGAAATCATCCCCAAATAAGCCCCTCCAAACAGATTCTTGTAAACTTAATGCGCAAGCTTTCTCAAAATTGCCTTACGGAAACAACTCTTGTTCAAGAAAAAAAGGTCAATTTATTGAGGTGGGAGGCAAGAGAGCTCATCCATGAAGACTAATTTACTTTCTCTTCTCCCCGATTTAGTGTTATTCGAAGATTCTAGAGGCAATTGGAATGCCTATATCGAGAAAATTTACACACATTTCCAAATCGACTTTGTCGAAAATCGCACCCTCTTTCAAAGCGCTCCTGTATTTGTTAGATACCACCCAGCATACGATAACAAAGGCGCTACCTTCTGGCATTTAATTTCAGAAGGAGCTCTTGAAGCTGATCGAATCCCCGACCTCAGACGGTGCGAGCGAATTTGCTGGCCCCGCTCACTTATTGAAAACGAGCTCGAACTCGACATTAAAATATGGGAATCATTTCGCCCCTGGAAAGGACAAGAACAACGAAGATATAATATTTCACTCTCAGACTTTAGTTACCTAGTAGTCCTTGCCGAAAACAGCACAAGACTTGATTTAGTGACCGCATATCCCATTGAAAGGCAGTCCACTAAAATAAAATTAGAAAGGGAATTCGAAAGCTATACAAGCCAAAAAAAAGAGGGCTCCGCAGTTTAAACGGGCCCCAGACTCCTTCTACGCATGGTAGGTGAGCTCCCTTTATTCTATGGAGCAGAGCATTTTCTGTCAAATATTTCTTCCTAACTCAGGTTCTTAGTGCAAGCAATCACTTAAAGAATCGCATTTATAAAGACCTTGTTTGCTGAATCCACCTAATGTCAAAGTCATAGAATTGATACTGAACCATCCCGCCAGGCTTTGTCTCGCCAGTCAATGCATCAATCTGTTTTGCAGCACGTCCATGAAGAAATCGTACAGGTTCACCCGCAGGAATGCGGGCAACTGTCACATGTGTCTTTGCTCGAAACCGAGATAATAGAGCCGCTCGATCCGCAACAGCTTCCATTGTAGATAAAGGGTTAATTTCTGCAGGAACTGTCCACCAAACAGTTGTCTTACCAGATTCTTCTAAACCTAAGCAAAACCTTACAACAGTCAAATCTTTTGATAAGACACCGTTAAATTCGCGAGGAACCCCCGCAAAAGCAGCATCACGTTTTTTGTACTTTTCGGCATGGCAAATTCTCTTAGGAGGGCCAGCGTTATATTTTGTTATTCCACCTCTAAGAGCTGTAGAAAACAGATATTTAGTTGTAACCAAACCTGCTGCCAGCGCTGTCGCCATTTCTACTCTTTCAGGACCTGTTCCCTCTTCAAAGGCCCTCTTGATTACTGCCAGTTCTTCCCTTCTCTCGCTCATACGCTTTTCGGCTACTTCACCTTCATGAGAATCAATATCGCCAGATAAAACTATTACATCTTTGGCAAACCGTAAATGAGGCTTAACACCTTTTTCAATAGGATGCTTTACAAGTTCACTCACTCCTGTTACAAAATGCCTAAGACCTAGAGCTACTGCTACGCCATATTCTTTACACATGCCACCTTTAAAACTAGATCTTTGACTTGGATTATAATAAGCCTCTGAAGCCGCTATTGTTCCTTGCGCAAGAGTTGTAGGCGCATCCCGCTCACACATCTCAACTTTCAGATGGCGCCTTTTCTTAGGATCAAAAATCTCCTCATATTCAGTATGAAATCCTGGTTTTGAAACAAGAGAAAGAGCAGTTGACATATCATCTACTTTCTGAAATTACTACATTACCTGTTCCGTAAACAGCAGCTATATTGCTACCTACAACTACAACATCTACATCGCTCATATCCATATCTGCAGGTCTACTTTCAGGTTCTGCGCAAGCCACAAGCGCCATTCCCAAATGCGTTGAAGCCTGGTATGTAGAAAAGTTAGGGACTTTGTTCCAATTCTGCTCTTTATCGCCAATTGCCGAGACACCTTTCCAGATATCACCTACGGTCATACTTGTTTTGTCCGCAAACTTATGCCCAGCTTCTGCAGCCATCCTCGACATAACAGGGGCCGGAACACCACTTTCTACACCTTTAAGCTTTGTAAAAATGCATTTTGCTAAAGGAGCTACAGGAGGAAAAGCAAAGGTTTCTTCTTTAACCATCTCAGTTCCACCACCCATCGAAGTCAACTTACTTTCCTCTCTTCTTATCATCACAATATTACCAAATCTATCCTTAGATGTATGCCATTCCTCATCATTAATGCACCCCACAACGACTCTTGTTTGAGAACTAACCCCAGCAGAAATAGACATATACACCTCTAAGTTTTGGTTAAGAAAGAGAAAAGTATATTCCACAGCAATAAATAATTACAACGGAATTGAATAAACACCAATTTGTGTCAGAGCAACACTTACTGCAACTGCTGCAAGCGCTTCCAAAATTCCACCACCTGATGAGGAACTGTTATGCTTATCGATGATTTGTTTGGTATCGGCAATAAGGTGATCGAGAACCACTAGATCTTCTCTAGCTAATTGGGCAGTGTGGTGGAACTCTTCAAATACAGGCGCTCTTGCTTCGATTCTAGTTTCAATGACTGTAAGGCGATCTGCCACAAGGGCGCGATCTGCAGCTGCTCTTGCTCTTGCTTCATCGTTTCTTACATGTATTGCATAAAGTCTTGCCATCAGATCATCTTGCATCTCTTTTTCTGCTTGCTCTTCTGCAGCGATCCCAGCATCCATCGCTTTTTGGGCGGCCTCTCTTTGCGCAATTAATCTTTCTTCCAAAGGCCTAACATCCGCCTCAATCTGCGCCCGCACGCCCTTTTCAAGAGCTCTTGCCTCCGCAAACATTTCATCGATACTCACCTCTTTGAACGGATCTGGTTTGATGACTCCTCTAAAACGGTCTCTCCAAGCAATTATATGGAGAGCCACAATATTAGTTACAGGTCTTTTAAGTCCATCTAAAGTAGGCCCCAAAAGATGCATAAATTGTTGATAAACAGATTTTTCATTTTTAAGAAGGGTCTCTGGTGGAGATTTTTCTTGATTATCGCGTACAAGTTTACGCGCCTCTTTGAAATTGTCAAACCACTGAAATAACATGTCTGAAAGCCTAATATCAGCTTCATCAAAACCGCTACGCGGCAATCTTTCCATCGCTAGAAACTCCGCATTCAATTCTCTCCGAAAACTGCTCTCTCTCAAAGCATTCTCATCTACTCCACCTATCTGCCCGTACACCTTTTCTACCATATTCATAATCAATAACCTTGTAATATTCCATCTCTGTAAATTGCATAACTTGGCCTTGGTTTTAAGCTCTCTTGCAATTGCTTCCACTCTTTAATTTTTTGCTTTACAGTGGCAATCTCACCTGCCATTTCTTCGCGAACAGCAGGCTCTCTCTCTTCAAATTTGCGAAGACCTTCTTCAATAACGGCAATTTTTGCAATTAATTGGATAAGAGCATCCCCTTCTGCCTCATGAGCTCTCGCTGCATCCAAACCATCCACCCAAGCTGAAGTGAGCTCCTGAAAATAGCCTAACCTCTCATTGATTCCCTCAAAAAATAAATGCTTATCACGTTCCAATCGAGCTTGATACTCTCGATCCACTAATTTACAAATCTCATCATCTGTCTTGCCATCAAGCATCCAATCCATAACCCGTTCTTGCAAATCCCGCAAAGCATCCATTAAACCGCATTCCCCTTTTCACATAACTGATTGTAATAGCGCGTATCTTCTTTTCTTTTTTCATCCAAATCTAACCCTTTTGCTCTTAACGCATTGTAAGCTCTTGCCACTTTATTATATTGGTCATAAAGAGCGCTCGTCTTCTCACCTGCTTCAAGAGCCGCAGCATCCATTTCACCAGCAACAGTTGCCGCTGCAGTTGCAACCGTACTAATAGCCCCCTCATAATCAACACTTCTTGTGGGCGCAGGCATACCCAAACTCGCAATCGATCTTGCAACGCTACTCGACCTTGCTCGCACCTCTGCAAAAACCTTCAGCACCTCACGTACATCCAAAGACTTATACCTACCTGGACGCATCTCCATCCACCTTGTAATTAACAACTTAAACAAATCCGCAATCTCTTCACTTCTCCTCGTCGCTGGCTGAATCACATCCATAAGCAAATTCCCAAGCTTGATAAATGTAGGATCTTCTTCAACCCGTTTAATCTCGCCCCTTTCTTTCTCAGTCCAGATATCCAATCGAGCTAATTCAGAAAGAGCCTCCTCCGCACTCAAGCCAGCAAGTGATAAATCGCACCTCGCAGTCAAATGTACAGTTTCCGTAGTTGTCATTGCCATATATCAAATCTCCTATCCTCACTTACTGTAAATTCTAACAAAGATAAAAATGGTTCATTAGGATCCAAAATATTTAATTCAAAATCAAGATCTGATATCTCCATCTGGTAGTACCGTGCAAGATCTAAAATCCCAGCAGCTTTCAATCTCAGCCTCCGCTGAGCATCCTTATATTCCTCATCTTCGTCCAAAACAACTTTGGCTCTTGCTCTTATTTCATTAAATTTAGCTTTATTTAACTCAGCTGCTCGCGAAAAAAGTTCCTCCGATTCTCTGATAGTCTCCCTGCTTTCTGCAAGCCTGCTATCAACTCCCATTCCCTTCCTTTCTCCATCTCCATAGTAACGAATTGTTTCCAACGCATTATGATAAGAATTCCAAGCAGAGCTAATGTTAACAAGCCAAAAAATTATAGGCTTACTTAAATCAGGTTCACTCCCGTCATATATTCTTGAATGATCATAACCGTAGACAATTTCCGTTCCATCAGGAAAATGAAACAGGATATCAAAAGATGTCTCTCTCTTGATTCGATCCCATCTTCTGTCACTATGTTTAAAATAGCCGCAATCTAATGCATGAGCTAAATATACATTATATATATTTTCATCAGGCTCAAAACTTTGCGCAGAACAACGATAACGAGTAGCCATTTTCTTGCCTGATTCAAATATAGGACGAGAAAAATCAACAGCAAAAAAATTTCTATCCCATTTGAGATCAAATGGATATTTAATTTCCGGGTCTGTCTTTTGCCTATCCTCAATTTGGCGCAACAGCTCCTCACTCATAGGATCAGTTACTTTTTTAATCAATGGAGTCAAAGTAGACCTCACTTCTTCAAGATAACTAGACGCCAGCAACTCAATATTTTCTCGCTGAGGAAATAGCGCTCTTATTTCAGGTAAGGAAGCTCTATCTAATGGAGCTGCAAGGCGGATCAAGCTCATATAACTCACAAGCAATTGCTCACTATAAAAACTGTTTAAAACTATATGCTTCTGCTCCGATGTGAGCCTTCCATGTTCAGAAAAATAGTCACACCTTCCTTTATCAATAATCATATCTAAGCCAATTTCATGTTCAGAAAGCCACTTTAATTTTTCTTCCACCTCTATCAAAAACTCTAATCTTCTCTCTTCTGATGCCCTTGACAGCAACCTAGAAATTTTAATAGAAAGAGTTTGAATTTCAAGAACTAATCCAGAATCAACAATGCATACTGAAGGAGCAGGGCAAGTGCCTCCTCCTGGTACAAGAGCGCTTATTCTCTGAACAAGACTTTGCATAACAGCGCAAGTATTTCTACGCACAAGATCGGCGCCCCCTTCATGCATCGCTACTTGATTCCTTTCCCTATTCAAAAGATCAATCGCTCCCCCTAATAACTCTTGATTTTGTTGCAACTGTAGAAGCACATCACCAACGCGCCTATCACTCTCTTGGCGAGGCGCTGCCAGAGCACGCTCCCTATCAGCCGCCACGAGCATCTCTCGAATCCCCGGAAGTTCGCCTCCCGCACCTGCTCCCGCTCCGGCCATAGCTCCTGCTCCTGCTCTTACGATATCGTGCATCCTAAACCTCCACCACCTTTTGGCATATTATTTTGCAAATGACGCACTTGTTGCTGTGCGGCATAAACTTGCTGACGCAATTGGGCTATATCGTCTAAACATCTAGCAATCACGGCATCTTGCTCTGCAACTCTTTCGCTAAGTACCCGCGCTAATTCTTTACCTCTATCTATTTCTGCCTGTTGAACTGCATTCTCAGCCGAATGGGTCGTTTCTAGCATTCCAAGAAGCCCTCGCAGCTCATTTTGAAATCTCAATCGATCCGCCTGTAGCGCTTGAAGATTTGTCTCATTATAACGAAGCAACACCTCATTTTGACGAGCTGCAGCAGCTACTACTAAAGCCAATTTCTGATTCTCTCTTTTTTCACTTACACTTCGCTCTGCCTGAAGTAATTTAGACAAAAATTTGAAGACCACTTCTCTACCGTCTGCAGCGGGTAGCCATAATGACATTCCATCATCTACAATAATTTCGCACTGGGTGATTAATGGCGCTGCCCATCTAATCATTTTATCTGCAAAGAGGTGACTTTTTGCCCTGTAACTAGCTGCATACTCCGGCTCATCGCGAATTTGATCCATAAATTCCACATGCATCGCCTCTTCCACCACCACACCAGAAGAAACAATTATGACCGGCGATTTTAAAGGAGCGCCATCCATATTACTTACTAAAATCCTTGTAGCTAACTGAGCAATTTGCACCCTGCCTGCTTCGACCCAATCCCTATCTGCAAGCGCCCCCTCAGCAACTTCACTCAGAAGCGCACTTTCACACCACTCATGGAGCTCCACGGACATAGGGTCTTGCCAAGCTGCATATTCCTCATTGATTGCACGCAATTCATCACGCGCTGATCTAACTTCCTCAAATCGCAATACACCCATTAATCTATGGGCAACCTCTACCATTACTCCTTGCATTTGAAAACCCTTTGTAATATTTAGCTGAGGGAATCTATCAAAAAGCGCGCAATATAATCAAACACAAAATGATGAATGATCTTAATATACGAAATATTAAAATCTCATCTTGAAATCAACGCATACAAGTAATAAAATTCTTCACTTATATTTAAAATTGTGAGGAAAAAAATGTCAGGGATGATCTATCCAGTTGGAAGAACAGAAGAGTTTATCGGCGCAGCAATCGGTGCAGGAGTACTTGCGCTTGCTAAAATAACAAGAGGTTATTATGACCACTCAGCTGTAGAAGACTTTATAATTCGTGTTATACCAGGAATGAATGATGGACCTGGATTACAGGCAAAGAAACTCTTTATAGCGGAATTACTTATTGGAGCCTCCTTGGGCATCTTATCCAGCACAATCGTAGCAAGCCAAGTAGCCGAGTCAATTTTAGGCAGTTAAAATATTATGCTGATTGCAAGATTGCAGCTCTGACACCATTCAGGGCTGCAATCTTTGATCTCTATAAAATCCCCCTAATTACTTCAGATCTTCACCTTCTCCTGGGAATGGTGTTGCAGATCTCTGCTCATCAAAGGAATACCGCCTTCCTTTAAAATATTGCAGATCATCCACTTCTTTAGGTCGCTCCAGAACAGTTCTTACAAAGTAGGCTACAACTAAATCAGAAGGAATTTTATAACAACCATCTTTTGCTTTTTTTTCCATATCGACTACAAATTCTTTTGGGTAAGCTTGAAATGTAGGCTCCGATCTGACTTCCATAATCTTTTTTTTGAATTGTTTATACATTTCATCGTCTGAAAACCCCTCAGGCCAATAACAAGTATAATCTTCAGGTACACTGCTTCTTGTAGGCGCACAGTGAGCAGCTAATTCATCATCTGTGATTGGAAAGGGCAATGATTGCCCATCAGGGAAATGTGTCATGTGTTAACTCTCCTTATATTTTTGCAATTTAAGATCCGCTGCATTGACCCTCCGCTTTACATCGCTGACCTCTTTTTGATCAAAGGGAATCAAACCATACAAATTAGAATGCAACTGTTTTGCTCGGTGATATAGCTGATGCATCTCGCACCGATTTTTCAGAAGCTTGAAGATTATACATAGATAATCAACTACGATCAATAGTAATTTTTCCCGAGAACTCTAACATCTTATAAAGATTAAGAGAAGAAATATTATAGCACTGTAATTGCATGCAAGGGTTTTCCTTAGCTTTCTCCTCTTAAAAAACACCACTAGAATTAATAAATGCATGCCTGACACCGCACATAGTTTTTAGCAAATTTAAAGAACTATAATGAATTCTGCTATAAACCAGCTCTTGCTAAAAGAGGAAAAGCTGCAGTATTTTCAAATTTCCTTGCAACATCCAAAGCAGTTCCTGAAGTTACACCTCTTGCGCGAGTATCAATACCAAGAATTGCAGAATTTTCCACTAAAAACTCTAAAAGAGATAGGGTCTCACCTGTTTGGGAGGCCTTTCTAAAAAGCAAATTCAAATCACGCTCTTCAAGCGCTCGCAATAAAGGAGGGAATTTAGAAAACTCTTCTTTAATCATTTTCATTAACACTTCAATTCTATCTGAATAAAGTTCCAAGCCCCTTGTTAACTCTCCTCTGCTTCCAAACATTGCTGCAAACACCTCTTGCCCAGCAATAATTTCTTCCATTATTTTTCCTACCGAATTTCCATCAAATATACATATATTTTTCGGGTAAAAAAGAGACAAACCATCATGATGCAAAAGAGCATTCGCTAAAATATATATGCATCGCCCATTTCCATCAAAATACAAATGCAATTGCATTAAATCTCTCATTAAAATCGCTATATTTTTTATCTTGTCTCGGTCCGAGACTCCCTCAGCGCGCTTCTCAAAATAGTGATTTATGATATTCATTGCTTCTATTTGTCGCTCTTCCGGTGAACTATAATGTTCAATTACCATCCGACTGGCTCCACCATATGCATCACCCTTTTCGTATAATTCAAGATACATCCTTCGAATTTCAGCGATTTTGTCACCATCCATTGAAGAATACAATTGCGTAGTAAAACCACCCCGGTCTATACAAAACTTATCTCTAAAGAGTATATAGCGCTCTTCCTTCGCATCCAATAAGCAATGCAGCGCGAAATTTTTCTTAAGTACACAGATTTTTCGAATGATATCGGAAATTCCTTCAGGATCCGAACACACATTCTTGGACAATCCAAAATAATTATAGGCACAAGCTCTTCCTTTTAAAAATCTAAACATAGTTCTCTCTGGATTGTAAAACTCCCTTTCTGGAAGATGACTTAGCGCACATTCTTGTATCCTATCCAAAAATCCTAAGAAGTTTTTACTATTTAAAAATGCCCCCTCAGGCGGAATGGCTGCAAACTGCCATGCAAGGCAAAATGCAATATCATAATCCCGTTCGCTTTTTACAAAATCCTTTAAATTCTGACTAGATCTAGCATCTATCGGAACTCTGTCTATCATAAATTTTGAAGCATGAACACGATCCATTTACATAACCACCTTATTTAGAATGCTACACTATACGTAAAACTATTCATAAAATTCAATACATGATTTTTTTAACCTCAGTTTTGAGTTTATGTAATTCCAAATCAAAACTATGCCTACAAATAGTTGTTAGATTTTATCGAGGAAGCTTCTTCCCGACAAAAAAAAGATTAAAATTTATCTTTATCTACTTGATAGAGAATTAAATAAACTCAAAATTCAGGTTTTTAAGGAAAAACTAGGGATTTGGGCGGCAAAGGCGGATGGTCGTGCCGTCAGTTCTCTCACTGCCATCGGCATTTAAATAAGGAACAGTCAATCCAAGAACAAGTCTTTCCATTCGCTCCATCAGCTTATATTTGAGACAACGATTTTCAAAGGGAATGGGCAGATCCGCTTGAGCTTCTTCGTTCCTTGCTTCAGTTGGTTGATCATGCGCACAAAATCCAAGCCACGCTAGTTGCTCAGGCGTTCCTATTTGGCTCTGAGCTCCCTGAGAACTTGTCATTTCAAAATTTCCTTCGGAAATCGATTCCCTTACCATTCCAGGTTGGTTTGAAACATGATATTGAAAAATATAATTAAGACGAAAATATTTGTCAGGTGAAAAAAGAGTAATACCCGCATCAGGAGAGAGGTCCTCTAGCCTATCGATGCAAGGCAGAGCCTTAACCCCATCTTGACCTAGAATTTGCCATACCAATTTAGGAACCTGTATATAGCCTCTATTTGAATTGTCGTTAGATGTTAGTACTAAGGGTGTCATCAAAAGGGTAAATGCTCTAAGAGTCCAAGAAAGAGCGATTAGCGAGGTAACTAATGGACCTGTAAAATAGACGGCTGCAACCTTTGCAATAAGAGTTATTACTCCATTGAGGGTCGCTGCTCCTATGATACCCCATTTAGCTTCGTAAATATTTTCTTTAATTCGAGGTATAATGTGGTACTTTTTGACAAGCATACTCTGATCAGGTTGAGTTACCTTCCATGTAGCCCCGCGAATTAAATCGCTCAATGATGGCCTGAAACTTTCAATATAAGAATTTGCAGCACTTAACATATATCACCTCAGTTATTAACGTAATTATTATATAAGACGTTTATTATAAAAGTTACTTAAATTAATTTTTATGCTGAAAGCCGTTCAGAGGGAAAAATGATTAATGATGATAACGGACTAATATCAATATTTTTAAACAAGACATAATGACATGCTTATGAATTTATACCAGTGCTTTAAATCGAGAATATTAGTATCATAATTATGATATAATTTACACGAAACGCAATAACATAGAAAGCAGCATATGCTTCAGATGACAGCGAACATTTTGCTAGCCCTACGCTTCAGATAGTTTAAAGTTATTTTTATCATAATAATATGGTCATTAGGAGTTTTGAATGATTCACGCGTTAAGTAAGGCTGAGTTGAGGCCATTTTTGGAGCGAAGTCGGTTGGGGATGCCTGAGGATGCCCCTATCACTGTAGTGATTACACCGCTTTCTGATCCAAATGGCGCTTTTGCAGTGCAATCAATTGCGTTTAGACAGCTGATTGATACTGAAGTGGGACTGTCGCATAGGGTGTTTTGGACTGAATTAGGTGATAGTGATATTGACGCGGCCTTAGCAAAACTGTCTCTAAGCAATAGGGTAAGCACTCTTTACATATTTGCACACGGCTTAAAAAGCGGTCATATTCGGTTTGGTGATGGAGAAAGGGGCGTGCTTTATCCAGAAGATATTGCAGCGTCTGGTCTTGATCGTTACTTGGAAAGCCGAGTTCATCTATATTTAATTTCTTGCAATGCGGGGTTTTTGGCACCTGATTTTCAATCCAAATTACCTGAGGCGCTCATATGGGGGGTAAAAGAAGATATTAGTTTGCCCGGATTTTTTCTAATGCCTACAAGCAATCCTTCTTTAATAGTAAGTGTAACAGAAAGTGGCATGCCCGTATTAAGGCCTGTATATCCTTTTGGAAAAGAGCAGGGACCATCTTTAGCGGAAAAGCCGATCAGAATGGAATCAAATCTAGCCATGAATCTAATGAATTTTTTTTCACCGGGTCTGCCTATAAATGAAGATACATGTGCTGAGCTACGGCTCTATGCGAAAATGGGGGATGTTTTTGCTCAAGCATTCTTAGCAAGATGGGAAAAAATTTTGGGTAATGATGATGAATCCGTACATTGGGCTATGGCAAGTTACATGGGTGGAGGGAGTCCCTATCCCCTAATTTTAGTACTGCTGGCAAAAAATGAGAAAGACAAAGCTAAAGAACATATGCTCAATTTGCTTGAGCGTGGTGAAATTGATCGATATATAGAGTTGAGCAACGCTTATGACTGTGGGCTTTCAATGGATGAGTTGTTCCTCTCTGCTAAAAAAGGGAATCCATTTAGTACGCAAATCTATCTCGATACTCTTGCTAATAGTCCAGGAATGGAATTTGACCAGACTGAGATTGCAGAACTATTAATGACATTTTTGAAAGGAACATATTTTCTTTCTTACTCTACATTCAGCACTATCATTTCGCGCACGAATCTCACGGCTTATACTGAAAGATTAACTACCCTTTCCTTGACTAAATCCCAAGCTCGCATGGCGCTTTATTTTCATTACATCTTGAAGGGAGATAGCGAAAACACCGCTCTATTAACTGAAAAAGCATTAGCGATGAAGGATGCATGGATATTTCATCATGCAGGCTTGTTTCAATTTCATAAAAATGAAATTGAAACGGCCGCAGTCTGCTTTGGATCATCCTACAACAGTATGGTGGAGAGCAAAACAGCTCTTCATACACTTATAGCAACCGGCCATCCCGAGGTTTTTTATCAATTGTATATCAATGAGAGAACTATACAGTTTCTTCATATGGCAGTTTTGCTTGGACACGAGACGGCAATACGAATTTTTGAGACTCTAAGCAGCGAAAGAACACCCCTTGAACAAGCGATTTATCTATGGCATCGAGATCAAAAAAGCGCAACAGACATTCTTATGCAATTAGCTCTTTCTGGATCTGAAGGGGAGCTCACCTTCTTTTTACAGCACTTTCCTATGAATCATTTTCTTTTACAAGCAAAGGCCCATTTGCAAATTGCCCAATCACACTTGCAAGATGGCTACTTGACCCTTGCTACAGCAGCTAGAGAATGAAGCTATCTTGCTTGGAAGGAACTCAGCAAAAGCGCTGAGTTAGAAGCGGCTACTGCAAAAGACATTCTTCTTAAGTCAGAGCGGTAAATTGATGTCAGACCTATATTCATTGATAATAATTACCTCATTTATTTATAATTAGTGTAATTTAAATAAAAAATTATGGTTTTTATGATAGATACTCATTCTACAACAATAAGATCTTTTAACTTTGATGAGGCTGCTTTGTTAGGACCTTTAGAGTCTTTATCCTCTCCAAAAGTGAAAACAACAGCTCAAGAAGTCATTTTTGAAATTATTTCTCAGGATCCTACGAAGCCGACTTTGAAAGAATTAGATATCCTTCTTTTAAGACTTGAAAGAGAATGGAACGTTATAAAGCCGACGAAAGCTGCTCTAGAATGTTATGAAATAGCTTTGAACTCCTTAGAAACCCTTTATGAATTAAACCGACTAAGACCTTTGGAAGCTTCCTCCGAGGAGATTCCCAATAAAAAGGCTTCCGCAGATACAGTTGTAAGAAGCTCTGCTCAGCCTGACCTGGAGAGGTTATGGGAAATTATTGAAATTTTAGAAGAAAAAGCCCCAATTTTTGATCTCGATCCAATAATAGCACTTATGCCGCAACAACTAACACAAGCAGTTTCAGTGGAGGAACATTTTCCTGCTGAACTAAAAAATCCAGAAGATAATTTAGATCAGTCTATCATAAGTTTTATATCAATGATTAACGAAAAAACTATTGACCCTGCAATAATAGACCCTACACCCCTTCTTCGCGAGCTTGAAAAATTATGGCAGAGCTATAATTCCGCTGATGCCGATGAATGTCCTATTCCTAAATTTAAATCAATTTTGACTTCCTTAATTGAATTATACACAATCCTCAAGCATCCTTTTCCTCCTGAATTACTTGCACTAAGACCTGCAATATATGGTTCAAGCCGAAAGTAATTTCTTTATAGCAAGCATCTTCTTAGATGCTCTTAATTTTCGGCTTTTACTAAATTCAATCTCTGTCTTTTACACCTTCTGAAAATAGTGTTAGCTAGAGATGAAATGGGACTAATACTTTTTTTAAAAATCCAATTAATGGTGTTATCCATTCCTTTATGCACTGCGCTTCCAGTGGCATTGATAATTTTTCCAGCAACTCTAGTCGTAAGATAAAGGGCGTTAGCTAATGTTGGATTATAACACCCCGTGCATTCAGCAATTTTTTTAATAGGAGGTGCGCTTTTATCAACAAACCACACAGCTGCTGCGCCACTACCTTTAAGAACAGTTGCGCTTAACCGCATTGCTTGCCAAGTAATTATTGAGCCAACCAAAGCTGAATTAGCAACTTTCACAAAAAAAATTGCTTTTTCCGTCCATACGGTAGATGTATTAAAAACCGCGGTACAATCCATGCTATCTGGACCACCTGCTAAAAAGCGAATATCTAATTCTCCATTATTTAGAAAAAGACGCTGCTGACTCTCAGTTCGATTAGTTATAATTTTTATGGAAGCAACACTGCATGTAGCAGCAACCACCTCTCTTCCTGAGACCCACGATATCCACTCAGCCATATTTGGAAAGACCACCAAATTTTTCCCTGTGTTACATGAGTCAAGATAAATTTTTGCTTTTTCATTCAGACCACTAAAACAATCACTAGGAAGAAAATCGAATACTGAAAAAGCTGTTTGTAAACCCCATCTCATCGTTCGAGGATTTCCATGAGCCCCCAAAATAACCCCTAAATGAAAAGAGCTCTTTTCCAAAGCGTTTTTAATCTCTCTACAAATTTGAAATGCATTATAGATAACTCTATATCTAACCCCTACAAATCTAGATATTTGCCTAAATGAGGAGTACTGTAGCGTTGGATCAAATGACTGATTATAATCAACTTCATTCCCTACACTCAAAAAAAGAATCTGTTGCGGATCGTATCCATGGCACATTTTTTGGTAGATATCAACATCATTTGAATCTTTTTCAGTTATTTGGTCTTGCATTTCACGAAAAACAAACCTTGCAATCCGATGATTTGTTGACGCTTTTATGATATTTCCTGACCCAAAATAGATACTCACCGTTCCCCCTACAAGGAGGACAACACCCACCAATTTTCGAAGAGCTTCCCTTTTGATTATACTCTCATCAATCAATTCGACTTTTCTAAGAAGCAAGACACCTTGACGAAATGCGTAAACTCCAATACCAATTGCTTGAGTTGATGGGATTATGCAAACCCGACTCCATGATATATCCATATTATCTACCCAAAATATAAAAGATAAGATATTGTATAAAAGTTGGTTATATCGTGTCAACTAAACTAGTGTCGCTGAATCACTCGCAGCATAGTAATATCTCTCAACCAAAAAAACTAATAGAATTAGTCACAGCCTGAATATTAGGGCTAGCCCATATTTCTCACCAACACCCCTTGAAAGTCGGCAAAGATGGTGCCACAGGTATGTGAAACCGGCTGCGAGAGAATTACCCCTATCAACTTGGCTATCAGCAGCTTAAGAAAAGATCAGGTAACAGATATCTTTTCAGCTCAAGGCTTGGATATCGCTAACCAGCTAATAATTAGCTGGTTATGTATAAATCCATCGCATTTAGACTTGAGTTAAAATATTTTTTATGTTATAATTATGATATAACCAACTACATTAACTGGAGTTATTATGGATTGTTTAAAAAACTGTCTTTCAGCATATTCTTATAGGGAGTTTGATAAGCCCGAAGAGCGCTCTTGCTGCACAAGAATTGTTACGTCCATATTAAACTGTTTTTCTTCTGAAAAACCTAAGCTAACTAGGGAAGAGGCCGGATTAAAGATAACTCGATTAGCACATAATTTTTTGGATAAAAGAAGAGGTTTACAAAATGATCTGGCAATCTCAACAGCTGAATTAGAAACATTAAAACGAAAGCAAGAAACTTATTTTAGCACTGCTTCAAAAATCCAGGAATTGCAAGCCGATTGTCACTCTATTCGCGAAGAATTAGCTGCAAAAGGTGAAAGATATACTGGCGCATGGGGGCTATTTCAAACGATCACGGAAGTTGTAGGTAGCGCTCTTGGCGGATCAACTCGTGAGGATTTAGAAGATATGTTGACTGATTCGTCTGATGCATTAAGAAGTGAAGAAACGGCTCTATCTGAAATTGGAACTCTTTCTGATATTGAAAAACAAATCACTTTAAATCAAAGAAGAGTAATCATGCTTGCTGAGAAACTTCGCTCGAAGCTGTCCCAAGCAGGCGCAGGCACGGGCGCAGGCGCTGGAGTTGTATCTGAATCAAGAATCGATGAACGTCCTTCAAGCATTAAATCTCCCCAAAGAAAAATGTTAGAGGTAATTGATGAGCATACTTCTGAAGCGGTAACAACCATATTTAGCGCGCTTTTTAGTCAGTGCGATCCGGATATTGTGAAAACTTGGAGTTTCAATGAGGGAAACGGCTCCTATTCATTAGAATTGAAACAAAGCATTAAAGTTTGGATGCCCAATGAAGCAGGTGAACCGACGTTACATGGCTCACTATTAGTGTTAGACAAGCGCGTAATGGGCTCAATCAGTCGTAAAGAAAAGGCAATCCATTTTTCTAAAGGATGTACAGGTGAATTGGGAGTTAGCCTTGGAGGGGAAAGGGAAATAATTGCAGCTGTAAATAAAATTTCTGCAAGCCAATCAGGTAGGTCTTCTAGTATCGACATAACAGGCTCCTACAGTTGGTTTCCTAGCACGACTGTGTCAAAAGATATAGGCAAAATATTAACGGATTGGACAAATCCTGCAAATAGACGTAGTTCAGATTTTAAATATAGTTTGGCAAACAAAGGGATGGAACATGTCTCGACAGAGACTCCTTTAGGCGCCGGAGTTGGATTAACTTAAACTATTCTGCTCTTAATAATCTTGATCTATCTTAGAGCTTGTTTAAATTCTATGATTAAGATGCTTTGCTGCTAAAGTTCTTTTAGCAGCACTTAACCCTTCCGACGTAGTAGCTGAATGGAGCCAGCTTAAAGTAACAACATCTTCAAATCCAGTACAAGCACCTGAACCCATTGACCTTCCCCCTAACATAGAAGCTGTTGCAGTTAAAGCGTGACTGTCTTCCATTAGCGGAACGGAGGACATCGAGCAGACTCCTCTCTCTCTTTCAACTCGCTCTAAGATTTCATCTTGCTGCGCAACTATTTGAGCTCGCATTTCTTCCTCAGAAGCATCTCCAACTATAATAAAAGGTAGCGCACTTGGCTCTAAAGTCAAAGAATCCATAAGTCCTGCTATTTCGGTAGCTGGCTTAACCAGCGTTAATACAGGAGCAGGACTTATTTCAGATATCACCTTCGGTTGCAGAAACTCATCTGTTGCTCCTCTAGCAAAAACCTCCATAGCCAATCGATGCGCACTCTCTACTCTCGCGTTATCTGAAGAAACTACGGATGCGGGTGGCATATACAAAACAGGATCACACCCAAATATACCTGATGCGCAAGTTGAATATATCACCCCACCGCCCACTTCAGAAGTAGCTGCATCTTGACGCGGCAGCTGTGCCAAAGCTCCTGTCTCATCTTCAACCAGAATCTCTGCTGCAGGCGATGGCGGAGGAGGTATTCCATACCCAGATCTCAATATTGGAACTTCCGGAAAACTCATATTACAAGGCACACCAGACATTTTAATTCCCTTTGATCAATAATTTTTTGATCAGCATCCTATCACCTTATTAAAATAAAAGAAATAGCAAGTCGAATTTCTACCTGTTTCACTGAGAAGGTGATTTCTAAATCAGGGTTACACCCCTCTAAAAAAGGGCAAAAAAATAGGGAGATGCACGAATGCTTCTCCCTAAAGTGGCCAAAGCCGGAATCGAACCGGCGACACAAGGATTTTCAGTCCTCTGCTCTACCGACTGAGCTACCTGGCCACAAACGTAAATTATGCCCGGTATTGTAAACCAAAGTTTGTTTTTTTGACAATAGACTTCTTTCGATATTCAGTTTACCAAGAAAATTGCTACTGCTGCGTATGGAGAAGAATCATGTCTTTTAGAATATTGATAGCCTCTTTTTTCTGCAAATCGTCTTGCCCACAGCCTGCTAGTTTGGCTTTAACAGGGATATTTACATCTTCTAGTTGTTTATAAAATAAGTGAAGGTTTGGATCGTTTTCTTTTCGCAATGCTGTATTCATCTTAAGTAGAGGAATCATCTTCTGCCAGTTAGATGGTGGCTGCGCTTGATATTTAGCGAAAACTTTTTTTAAGTTTTTTCCAATGGTATATTTACTTAAGTTACCCTCTTGGTTTAAGGGATAATGCAAGTATTTTTCACCTATATTTAGGGCTGAATAGATGGTAGGAACAACAATATCTGCCTTGACTCCTTCCATTTGAGGCGACTTTCCGGAAGCTGTAAAGTACCTACCAACAGTCACTTTATAAAAATGCTTTGCATCGGGATCAGTTATTGTTTGATATTGCATTGATCCTTTTCCATAACTATGCTCATCTCCAACAATTATCGCAACACCCTCGTCTTGTAGTGTTTGCGATAAAATTTCAGCAGCAGAGGCGCTCGCTTTAGAGGCAAGAACAACAAGAGGGCCTTGATAAAACAGTCTAAGTCCCCTGTCTCTAGTAAATTTAATTTCATCGTTTGCATATTTTGCGATAACCACAGTTTCTTTATGTAAAAAAAGCCCCGCTGTGCGAACAGCCTGATGAAGAAACCCGCCGGAATTCTGTCTCATATCTATGACAAGTCCCTTTAAGGGAGCTATAGCCTTTAATTCAGATAGAGCATTTCGCATATCGGTCTCAATATTTAACCCATCTGCATTATCATAAAATGAGGAAATTGTTATAAATCCGATGATTCCCTCACCAAATGCTTCATAATCTATTTTAAGACGGTCTTCTTCAAGTGTAATTTTTTCTCTGGTGAGTTTTATAGAAACCGTTTCGCCTTGTGAATTTTCTAAAACAAGAGAAACAGTGGAATGGGGATTCCCTATTAATTTAGTTAAAAGCTGCTTAAAATTAATTTTATCAGTTGGCTGCCCATCTATTTCTCTAATAATGTCCCCCACTTTAACAAGGCCTGAGGCCTCAGCGGGACTATGAGGGACAATATAGGAAATAAATGGGCCGTCAACTCTTTCTTTAAGATGAATCCCCACACCACAAAATTCTTTTCGTAAAATTTGACGAAACTCGGAAGCCTCCTCCTCACTATAGTACATTGAATGCGCATCTAGTGCTGCGGAGATTGACTTAATAATATGTAAAGAGATATTTTTAGAAGAAATGTAAGATTCTTCATGCTGGATACTCTTTCTTTCCGTAAAATCAAAAACTTTTAGTTTTTGCTCTCTTGTTAATTCCGATAAATTATGCTCCTTAGCATAAGAATAAAGATCTTGCTCTGCATCACTTTCAATTTGCCTTCTTAACTCTTCTTCACTGTTGCAGAAAGAGCTCCGAATGATCCCATCATTTTTTAGCTCACACCTCTCTAAAAGTGCAGCGTGAACTTGCTTTCTTAACTTCCTTGAACGTAAAATTGATTTTGAAACGAGAGAATTTAAATTTTGAAATGGCGAAAAATCGTTATTTTGATATTTTTGCGCAATTTCTTCCCAAAAATGAGTTTTTTTTAAGAGAAATTCTTCGTATTCGGATGCTAAAAGATATCTATATTGTGGATCAAATTGTGTTAAATAATTTCTAAAAGCTCTTTGCGCAAGCCTAGGAGAAAAGGTATTTTCATCTACATGATAGGATAACATTTCCTCAAACACAGGCTTTATCTCATTAAGCCTAAGCTCTCCAGCGACTAGCGGTAACATTAATAATCCAAAAAGTACTTTTTCCAAGGTCTCTCTCTTTTTCCGCAATCTATCACAGGTTGTTTTCCGAAAAAAGGGATAATTTTTTTTAAGAGCAGATAATTTTTGCAAATAATATCAGGATCGGTTATATTCGCTTCAACTTTTTTAGAAACTTCTGCAGGAGAAGGCATAATGCCAACGATCAATCAACTCATACATAATCCGAGAAAACCTGTTAAGGCTAAGTCGAAATCGGGAGCCTTAAAAAAATGTGCGCAAAAAAGAGGTGTCTGTTTACAGGTAAAGACACAAACCCCAAAAAAGCCTAACTCAGCCTTAAGGAAAGTGACACGTGTTCGCCTTTCTAATGGAATTGAAATCACGGCATATATTGGCGGTGAAGGGCACAATTTACAAGAACACAGTATTGTTTTAGTACGTGGCGGCCGGGTAAAAGATTTACCTGGAGTTCGTTATCACGTAGTAAGAGGCGCTTTAGACTGCGCAGCTGTAAAAGATAGAAAGAAAAGCAGATCAAAATACGGCGCGAAAAAGCCTAAATAAGAAACGGTGAAAAAGGTTTGTTATGTCAAGAAGACACAAAGCAGTTGAGAAAGTAATTACACCTGATGCCAAATATGGTAATGTTGAAATTGCAAAGTTTATTCAAAAAGTCATGCAAGACGGAAAAAAATCTGTTGCAAGACGTATTGTATATGATGCAATTGAAAAATTTACCACTAAAATAGCAGCAGAAGATCATATCGAAGCTTTTGAAAGAGCTTTAGAAAATGCAAAACCTCAGGTTGAAGTTAAATCTCGTAGAATTGGTGGGGCAACTTACCAAGTTCCAGTTGAGATTGCAGCATCAAGAAAAAGGTCACTTGCTATGAAATGGATCATTGCATACGCAAAAGCAAAACCAGGCCGTAACATGGTTGATGCCCTCGCAGGAGAGCTACACGATTGTTTTAACTGCCAAGGTTCAACCATAAAAAAACGTGATGACGTTCATCGTATGGCTGAAGCAAACAAAGCATTTGCGCATTATAAATGGTAATCACAATTTAAAAAGAAGTTAAGAGGGATATCTCATGGCAAGATCGGAGAAAGACAAGTTAGATAGAGTGCGTAACATTGGAATTATGGCGCACATCGATGCTGGAAAGACTACTGTTACAGAGCGTATCCTCTTTTATGCAGGACGAGTTCATAAAATCGGTGAAGTGCACGAAGGTGCTGCAACGATGGACTGGATGGAACAAGAACGTGAGCGTGGAATTACAATCACGTCTGCTTGTACAACAGTTTATTGGGACGACTGCAAAATTAATATTATTGACACACCGGGTCACGTTGACTTCACAATTGAAGTTGAGCGATCCCTTAGAGTTCTTGATGGAGCAGTTGCAGTATTTAGTGCTGTGGATGGAGTTCAACCTCAATCAGAAACTGTTTGGCGTCAAGCTACTCGATATAAAGTCCCAAGAATTGCCTTTATCAATAAAATGGATAGAGTTGGCGCTGATTTTGAAATGTGCATAAGAAGCATGAAAGAAAGACTTGGAGCAAATGCAGTTGCAGCTCAATGTCCGATCGGTTCTGAAGGCGAATTTATTGGAATGGTTGATCTTGTATCAATGAAAGCGATTATATTTGAATCTGAGACAATGGGCGCTGCTTATAAATTGGAAGAAATTCCAAGTGACCTTGTTGAAAGATGTGTAAAAATGAGAGCGCATCTTCTTGAAGAACTAGCTTCACTTGAAGATAGTGAAGAAGCATTTGTCATGAAGGTATTAGAAGCTCCTGAAACTCTTTCAGAAGATGAAATTCACGCAGCTATTCGTAAAGGTGTTTGTAGCAATTCAATTTTCCCTGTTCTTTGCGGAACTGCTTTCAAAAACAAAGGTCTACAGCCCCTTCTTGATTGTGTTGTTAAATGGATGCCTTCACCGCTTGATCGTGGCGTAATTAAGGCGCATAAAATTGACTCCGATGATGAATTAATTCTAGAACCAAAAGACAGCGGAACGCTTGCTGGCCTTGTATTCAAGGTTATGACTGACCCGTTTGTGGGAAGAGTGACATTTGTCAGAATTTATTCCGGTACAATGAAAAAAGGTACTGCAATGTACAACTCAACAAAAGAGAAGAGAGAACGCGTTTCTAGACTTCTTGAGATGCATGCAAACCAAAGAACGGACAGAGACGAATTCTATACGGGTGATATTCTTGGCGTAATTGGTCTTAAAAACTCAACTACTGGTGATACTCTTTGTTTAGAAGATGACGCAGTTGTTCTAGAGAGAATGCATTTCCCAGAACCTGTTATGTCAATGGCAATTGAGCCAAAGTCAAAAGCAGATCGCGAAAAACTTTCACAAGCTTTATCTTCACTATCTGAAGAAGATCCGACTTTTAGAGTCACTACAAATGAAGAAACAGGACAAACCATCATTTCAGGAATGGGAGAGCTTCACTTAGACGTTCTTCGCGATCGAATGATTCGTGAATTCAGCGTTGATGCAGCTGTTGGAGCTCCTGAAGTATCCTATAGAGAGACTATTACTAAACCTGGCGATACAGAGACAAAATATATCAAACAGTCTGGTGGTCGTGGTCAATATGCTCACGTTTGCTTAGAAATCGAACCTAATGAAGCTGGAAAAGGCAATGAAATCATTAACAAAGTAGTTGGTGGTACCATTCCAAAAGAATATATTCCTGCATGTATTAAAGGTATTGAAGATGGTCTAACAACAGGCGTTGTTGCTGGCTATCCACTCGTTGACGTAAAAGTTATGATCACATTTGGATCATATCATGACGTCGACTCCAATGAAATGGCTTTTAAAATTTGCGCCTCTATGGCACTTAAAGAAGCCGCACGTAAATGTACTCCAATTATTCTTGAGCCAATCATGAAGGTTTGTGTGAGCACTCCTGAATCTGCACTTGGCGATGTTATTGGTGACTTAAATAGAAGAAGAGGACGCATTCAAGGGCAGAATACAAAAGGACCAATCACTGACATTGATTCCGAAGTACCTCTAGCTGAGATGTTTGGATATTCAACTGACGTTAGATCCATCTCCTCAGGAAGAGCTAGCTTTACTATGGAGCCTAGCCACTATGAGCAAGTACCTAGAAACGTCCAAGAAGCAATTATGAAAAAATCTTAAGCCGTAAGGAGCTATTGAATTTATGACAACAGCAAAACAACAAAAGATCCGCATTCGGTTAAAAGGATATGATTACCGAGTTGTAGACAGAGTAACAAAAGAAATTGTAGAAACAGCACAGAGAACTGGCGCACGCGTAATTGCTATTCCACTTCCTACAAGAATTGAACGTTTCACTGTTCTTAGATCACCTCACGTAAACAAAAAATCTCGTGAGCAATTTGAGCAAAGAACACACAAGCGTTGTATCGAAATTAAAGAACCATCTGCTAACACAATTGACAAACTGAAAAGCTACACAATTCCATCTGCTGTAAGCATCACGATCTCTGCTTAAATAATCTTTAACGATAAAATCTAAAAAGCTCCTTTCCATGAAAGGAGCTTTTTTTTAAATACTTAAGTTGTTGTCAGTTTTTTTAGAGCCTGTTTATCGTAGGTTTATCAAAAAAAGCACTTACTTCTGCACCCCCCATGCCTTCTAAAAAATTCACTGATATTCATCTGTGCCTCATCAGATTCTGAACGAAACTTCGTTAAAAATTTGACCTTGTGGTTAAGATTTTGCTCTAAATGGTGAATTAAATTTTTTAGACCTTTACTATACTGAGAGTGATTCAATAATAGTGAATTATTGATTGTTTAATTTTATAGCCTACTTTTTATTGCACCACCAGAAATCAAATGAAGAAGATTCTTTATTCATTTTCCGCAAAATGCTAATACCGTTTTCCTAGTTTGAATAGGATTTCATTTGAGATGTAATTTGCGCCGAATTGGCCGTTGTAGCTGATAGAGATAAGCGCGTCACTTGATTTCCCAACTAATGCGAATATCTCAAGATCGATAACTGCAAGATTTTGGACTTTAGTGAGGGACTGGAGTGTGATTGAAGTGGGGGCGCCAGTTATTGTAGATGTGATTGTTCCTGTACCAAATGGAACTCTGTTGATGTAGCTAATCGATTCTTTAAAGCCGAGGAGGTTTTCGCTCGGACAAAGACTTTGATAAAAGCGGACCCCCGATTGTGATTGGAGCATTGACGAATTATGCGCCTTTTGAGTTATATTCAGCGAACCGGCGCCTTTTTCTTGCATTTTACTTTCCCAGTTTGCAGCAAAGTCCAATGTTGCAAATGGTTCAATACTTGTCCATGAGGTATCAAAATAATAGCCGAGAGCTACGTGAGGATCGATTTGCCAACCAGAGGTAGTTCCTACGGCTTTGACATCAACGCCAGGATATACAATATATCGCTCATTGTGAATTCTGTGGTAAGCTGTTAAAAATGATGTTTCAAGATAAAATTGATTAATGCTGAAGCATCCATAAAATGCTAAATAATAGTAAGGAATGTTGGATTTCCCCATATCTCTTCCGTCATGAATCTGAGAATGAGCATAACCAAAGCTTGCACCGACAATTGTGTTTTCTGAATAAGTATAATCTAGGCCACCTAAAAGACCCTCAGAAATAAAATTAAAGGGAGCATTCTGATTTTCTGACACCTGATGGGCAAATTGTCCAAGGCCTGTAATCCAGACTTCATAGAGTTTTGATTCATCTTCTATTTCAGAATCAAGTAAACAGGATAGGCCAGTATCTGCAAGTAGGTGCTTCATTTTATGTGAAAGAGCAATACCCTCTTCTCCAGTAGGTTGAATTGAATGAAGAAATCTTTTTGTGCCCATGTGTCCATTTACTGCTTGACTTACTGTAAAAAGTGTTTGCTGAGTTACAAATATTCCAAATGCAATTCTTGCAGGTGAGGCGCTATTCACCCCATTTGATAACGCGGTCCCTGAAAGGTTTGTTAATGCTATAAATTCATCCGATAGAGGGGCATATTCATTAAGATAGTTTGCAAAAGCTAATATATTTCCTGTAAGCCCATCTGTATTAATTGCATAGACATGAGGAGGTGCTGGTGGAACCCCTCCGTACTGATAATGTAAATAAAGGCTATTTCCGCTAGGCACTACATTAAATGTGAACCCCGGTAACCCTCCACTGATTGCATCAAAAGCGCCTGTTAAACCACTCGAACGCATAATTTCATAATTTCCAGTTTCAGCGTAAATTCCCTCTGCTTGAATCAATTGAAGAGTTCCTGCTACTGTTGCGGGGCCAGAGACCTGAATCAAAGAGGAGAGATCTGGATCAAATTCAATCACCGTAGTAGATCCTGCATTCAAATCTAATTGCCCTACACTTAAGACACCAATTGAATTCCCAGGATAGATCGCGCCTCCGCTCTCCACTGTGACGAGTCCGGTAATTATTCCTGTTCCTTTCAGTTGAGTTCCAGTTTTAGCCTTATAATTTGCTGGGGAATTACCATTTACTACTATGCCGCCTTCAGTTATTGTAGTTTCTCCTGTATAGTGCGTATTTTCTGATATAATGAGCGTTCCACCACCCACTTTTGTAAAATCAATTCCTATACCCGTAATATCTCCACTAAGCGTTGCATCACCACCACTTCCTATAAAAAAATTCGCAGCAGCACCATCTACAATAGCAATTGAATTTTCTAGAACTACATTTTTAGCTAGAGCTAACGTTGTCCCATCTGCCATATTCAATAAGTCTGTTCCGATCGGATTATTACCTTCAACTCTTAGCGTCGTATCGACTAGAAGAGATGTCCCACCTGAGTAAGTATTTATCCCTGCCAAAACAAGTGTTTCGCCCCCTTGAATTGTCAAGGCTTGTAATCCGCTAATCGGAGCAGTAATAGTAAAAATTCCGGAATCAGCTAGTATGTTTGAAAGAATTAATGACCCTAAGCCTGTACTTGAAAGAGTCATGCCATCACCCCCCTCTGCAAAGCCGCCTCCACTCACTGTCAATGTATTTGACCCTAGCGCAATTTCAGCACTTTGTAATACTGTAAGATTTCCGGTGATTGCTATATTATCTGTTAAGACTAAATCCCCCCCATTAAATGTAAGACTTGTAGCAGAGCCCCCGATATTACTAGCGCTTGATAGGGAGAGAGCTCCACCTTCAATAGTCGTTCCACCGCTGTAACTATTTGTACCAGAAAGCGTTACAATGCCGGATCCTTGTTTCACAATCGTCCCGTTCACCCCTTGTATGATCCCAGCTACTACTGTATCATTTCCGGTTCCAAACGAAAGTTGCTTTTGTGCAATTTCAATACTTGTCCCTAAATCAGTTGTTAAATCTCCTACAATTTGACCGGATTCTACCAACCCACTAATATCAAAACCAGATGTCCCTTCTAAAAAAAGAGCTCCAGTAGATGCAAGCGACCCATAACCGACAAGCGCAATTGTTCCTTCACTGATTGTTGTTCCTCCTGTAAATAGATTAATTCCTGTAAGAGATAAAGTTTGATATCCTTGTTTTATAAAACTTCCTGTTCCGCTGATCTCACCTGAAAAAGTTTGAGCGGTACTTTGAGCTACAGTTAATGCTTTACTTCCTAAAGCAATATTTCCAGTTCCTGAAATCGTGTTCAAAGTCGTTCCAAGCGTCACTCCACTTATATCAAGAATTGCAATCGAGCCAATTGCCACTGAAGATGAATTTACCAATGCTCCACTTCCAGATAAAGCAAGAGTTCCTACATTAATTGATGTACTACCGCTGTAGGTATTTTCTGATGTTAAAATCAACTTATTTGAACCTGTTTTTATTAAGCTTCCAGATCCGCTGATAACTCCTGATAAAGTTCCATCGCCTCCTGATGATACATTAATGGTTGTACCGATTCCTAAACTAATGGCATTTGATGCCACAATTCCAGAAGCAATTGATAGAATTGTATTATCATTTGCGGTCAGTAAGCCCGTTCCTAACCCTGTACTAGATGTTAAAGTTATTTGTCCTTCATATAAAATGACTCCCCCTGAAAACGTGTTTGATCCAGAAAGCGTTGCAGACCCAGTTCCAAATTTATTTAACTGCCCACCACTTCCTGTAATAGTCGCGGCAATCACTGAATCGCCCTCCAAGCTAAATTGCAAAGTTTTAGATCCTAAAGAAATCATTGAGTTTTCTGCGGCTTCTAAGCTTCCAATTCCTATTAGCGATGATCCAGCATTAGATATATCAAATATTGATGTTCCATTGATTGATACCGCACCTCTGAAATATAGTCCTCCAGAAGCCGATAGAGCAAGAGTTCCTGCATTGATTGTCGTGCCCCCTGTATAGGTATTGGCCTGAGCCAAGCTTAGAGTCCCAGCCCCTGCTTTTGTTAGCAAACTGGCTCCTCCAATTATCCCATCTACAGTAAAGACTCCGCTTGGAACAGTGATGGCAGCTAAAGAATTGCTACCTGTTCCATTTAATGCTAGCGTAGTCCCTGGAGATCCTGTCAAAGTGCCAGATAGTATTGTTGCCGCATTACTGGTTATTGTAGAATTAGCTATCACGCTAACAGCCATGCTCGAAGAAAAAGCTCCTGTTGTTTGAAGCGTTCCTCCTCCGAGAGTTAGTCCACCTGTTCCCAAATTACTTGGACTTCCCACTGAAAGCGTTCCAAGCTGAATACTCGTTCCTCCTGTATAATTATTAGCTCCTGATAAAGCTAAGGTCCCTGAGCCCGTTTTAGTGAGGGTCTGTCCGCCTCCAATCACTCCTGAAATAGTAAAAACATCACCTATATCCGTAAAAACTGTGCCCAAAGAGTTTGTACCTGACCCGGTTGTTGCAAGATTCAATGTAATAGCATTTAATCCTGTCAAAGTGCCTGAAAGGATTGTCGCATCACTACTAGATATTGTAGAATCAACCGAAATGTTAACAGGCACGCTCGTAGAAACTGGTCCTGTTGCCTTAAGCGTTCCCCCGTAAAAAGTTAATCCACCTACTCCTAAATTGTTTGCACTTCCAACTGAAAGCGTTCCTTCCTGAATGCCCGTTCCTCCTGAATAAGTATTAGATCCTGATAATACAAGTGTCCCTGTGCCCGTTTTAGTCAGGGACCCTTCCCCTCCAATCACCCCTTGTATAGTAAATATATCAGAATTTGAAACTTCAACAGATCTAAATGAGTTTGATCCTGATCCTGATGCTGAAAGAGTCAAAGTTATTCCATGATTTCCCGTTAGTAACAAAAATTCTGCTGCATCACTACTGCTGATTCCAGAATCAGCAGTCACTAGTATGTTAGGACTATAAGATAAAGCTGCTGTTGTTTGGAGGGTTCCCCCTGCAAGTATTAAATTAAAGGTCTGTAAATTATTTGGGCTTCCAATTGAGAGTGTTCCATTATTAAGTGAACAATTATTGACACTATTATTTCCAGTTAACGTCAGGATGCCTGCACCAGTTATAATCAGTTGATTTGAATCTGTAATATTTCCCGATATTGTAGTATTCACATTACTTATAAGAGATACGCCATTACCCAATAATGTAATTGATGCTGGAAATGTCCCAACTGTTTCATTAAAAGTGATTGATGTTAACCCTTCTGATTGAATAACAACTGAACTAGCACAACTTGAGGGAGACTCAAAGATGATTCCCCCTCCAGAATTTAATCTAATGATGCCTGTTGAAAATTGAACACTTGGATCAATTGTTACTAAATTAGGACCAGTTCTTAAAAGAAAATCAAACGGAGACCCACTCCCTGTAATTGTACGGGTAATCCCTGATGAATCTGTACTTAAGCTACATGAGTTTTCAACAATATTTGGACTCGTTGAAACCACGAAACTTCCTAAAAGACAAATATTTTGAGAAGCTCCTACGGCTGCAAGAATTGCACTGTAATTTGATCCATCTGCAAGAACAGAAGACGTACAAGGCAATATATTTGTATAACCCAAAAGCAAATGATCTGATAATGGAGTTACTGAATAAGTGTAGCCATAAAGTCCTCCAGTAATTCCAGAAAATGAACCTGTTAAACTACCTGATGGAAACGTCATAAACGTATAGCTTCCACTAGAAGGATAACTCCCAGAATCCTGAAGCAAATTGAGAGTGCCTGCTATGTTTGCCGTTCCTGTAACAGCAATCACTGAAGATGAGCTCGGATCAAATTCAATATTTGTAATAGATCCTGAATTCAAATTTAGCGTTCCTACAGAAATTGTTCCAATTGAATTTCCTGGGGTGATCGATCCGCCACTTTGAACTGTAAGGGAATTAATCCTACCTGTCCCTTTTACCAAAGCGCCACTTTGTACAGTCACAGGAGATATGATCGACCCATTAACAATCAAACTTCCTCCACTAACAGTTGTAGCGCCTATGTAATCGCTTGTTCCAGAAAGGGTTAAGGAAGATGCTCCGCTTTTTATAAGGGCTCCCGATGCCCCCGTAATAGTTCCAGAAAATAACCCATTAGATCCTTGCGTGACAGTTAAAATTTTTCCCCCTAAATTAACAATTCCAGCTCCACTTAGATTTTGTATTGTTGCACTTGATGTTATGTTACTTATATCAAATGTTCCTGTTACTCCAACTGATGCAGAAGTTGCAATTGATCCTGCAGCAGAAAGAGCTAGAATTCCATCTGATAGCGTTGTAGCTCCTGTATATTGATTCACGCCACTTAAGGTTAACGTTCCTGCGCCTGTTTTAGTCAAAGCTCCTGTAGTAGCTGCTATATTTCCCGAAAGGGTTGCAGAATTTCCATTATCAACATTTACTATCCCTGTTTCTCCTGCCGCTATGCTTATTATGTTTGATGCTGATATGGTATTAGCCAAACTTAAAGTCGTCCCGCCTGACATGGAAAGCTGACCAGTTCCAAGTCCACTATCATTTCCTAAGGTAATTTGGCCTGATGTTAAACTCGTTATCCCAGAATAGGTTGAGCTTGCACCTGACAAGGTTAGTATTGCAGTTCCAGATTTTGTTAAGTTCCCACTTCCCGAAATAGTTCCTGAAAACTCGCTAGCTGATCCTTGCGTCACTGTTAAATTATTTGTCCCTAAAGAAACGTTTCCAGCTCCTGATAACGTATTGATCGAGGTCGACACTGACACACCACTTATATCTAAAATTCCCGCAATAGCAACTGACTGACTTGAACTTATCGACCCTGCTCCAGATAGGGCTCGGGTACCCACATTGATTGCGGTGGCCCCAGAATAAGAATTTGACCCATTCGAAAGAGTTAAAGTCCCTGCGCCTACTTTTGTTAAGCCATATGTGCTGCCACTGATCGCGCCCGAAAGAGTCATCACATTGCTATTTGTATCAATTGTCGCTGAACCTGTAAGTGTTATTCCTTGAGAGAAGGTTGTTGTAGCTCCTCCAGCACCTCCAGCTCCTCCTCCATAGCCAGTTGCACCCTCGCTACTTCCCCCTCCGTTTGTCCCATTTCCTGGATAGTCCCCGCCCCCGTTTCCTCCTCCGTTTTTTGATGCTATAGACCAACTTGCTCCACCACCTCCTCCTCCTTGACTAATCCCATCACTAGATCCACCATTTCCACCTGATCCTCCGTGGGCTGTGCATGAATTGATCTGAACATTATTTAGAGTTAATGTTTTTCCAAGATCAACATAAACACCTCCTCCCGCACCAATTCCACCACCACCTCCTCCTCCTGAATCCGATCCATCCCCCCCAGTTCCACCCCCCGCAAACCCGCTAGTAAGATTTAACTGACTTAAATCTAGGGAGGCTTGATAGGTTGAAAAAATCCTATAAGCTTCACCTCCATTAATGATTTGATTTGGATTCGTTGATTGAATAGTTGCCTGCTTTTGAATTACTGGCAAATCGGAAAGCAAAACAATTGGCGACGTTCCGCTAATCGTAATTGTAATGGAGTTAGTCACTCCACCACCGGAATTCATATCAATAATTGCCTGACGCAAACTTCCGGCGCCGCTATCACTATTTGTTGTTACTGAATAAGAAGCAGCAGATAAAAATACGGTTGAGAGACAAACTAATAATCTCTTCAATTTCTAGGCACCGGGAAGGTCTGTAACAAAATCGTAACCCGGCTGATTACTAATTACCATTTGCTTATGCGTTACTTTTTTATTTTTGATATGGAAATAGTAGCGTCTCGATTCCACATAACGGGATGAGGCATTCATGGGAAATCTTTCTATATACTCATAGATGACTTCGCCATTATCTTTGTGATAGACGTTTAGCGGGGTGCCATAGGTATCAAGGAGAGATTGTTCTGACATACCTACATGTGTTTTTTGGAAATTTTCACCCGTCATTACAGCTCCAGATTTGAAACTGCAGGCTGACAAAAGCACCAACATAATAATAGTAAATATTTTCATGAAAACCCAAACCTTCTTGCGTAAATACTTTGTAACAAACCTAGCGCAATCATTGTCGATAGGACTGATGATCCGCCATAGGAAACCAAAACAAGAGGGACCCCTGTTATGGGTAAAAAACCACACATCATCCCAATATTGATGATGACATGCATAGCAAGATAGACAGCAATCCCTGATGCAAGAAGTCTACCAAAATGGTCTTTTGCAACGGCTGTCACTTGAAAACTAAAATAGATTAAAGAAAAAAATAATGCGAGAAGAAAAAAGGCACCTATTATTCCGAATTCTTCCGTAAATGCAGGAAAGACTGAATCAGTGTATGCGTAAGGGAGCCAGCTGTGTCCTGTAAATTCACTTTTGCAAAAACCACTTCCAAAAACACTACCAAGTGCAATTGCTGTCTGCCCAGCTTTTTGATGATACGTATTTGGATTAAGTCTTTCATACTGATATTCTTTCATAAATTTGGTAAAGAAGGGACGCATTTCTTCATGAGATAAAATTCCTAAAAATACTAAAAGTATGAATCCAAATAATAGGGAGGCAAAAATCATTAGACCTTTAATGATCCCTTTTTTTACACCACCGAAATAAAAAATCACTAACGCAATCGGTCCTAAAATCAGAGCAGTACCTAAATCAGGTTGCTTGAGTATCAGCACAAATGGGAAGAAAACAATCAGAGATGCTTGTAGAAATGTTTTCCATGTTTGGACAAATTGCATTTTTTTCTCTAAGAACCAACTTAGACTAATTACAACTACGAGCTTAGCATATTCTGATGGTTGAATATCAAAAGGCAAGAAAGGAAATCTGTACCATCGTCTGACGTTATGTATTGGCGCTACAAAATATAGCCCCACAAGCATAAGAATAATTCCGAGATAAAAAAACCAGGTCCATTCTCTGAGTTTTCGGTAGTCAAAGCAAATCAAGAATAAATAAACAAAAATACCTAAACCGAATGCTCTTAGCTGATTTTTTACCATCGATGAAAAAACAATTTCATCTTGAACGCCATGCAAAACTGATGTAGTCGAAATGATAACCATGATAGAAATCGTCATTAGTGCAAGCACTATTGGCACAGTTCGAAAGTCAATTCGCTTTAAATATCTAGGATCCCACATTCCAAAAATACCTCAAATCTGATAATATACAAAACTATGTTTAAAGAGATCCATTTTCCTTCAATTCACTCAACTCATCTTTATGCAATAGAGCATATAAATGAGTACCTAGACAACTATATTTATCTATCAGCTGATCATCAGACAGATGGTATCGGAAGAAAAGGTGACGCCTGGGTCGCCACTGGCGAGAATCTGTTAGGAACTTTTATTTTTCCGCTCCCCGAGAAAGATGGCTCCAATTTAGCGCAACTTTTAGCCTTTTCTGCAATCAAGCTCCTCGAAAAGTGGGCGCTTGAACCCTCATTTAAATGGCCTAATGACATTTTACTTTCGCATAAAAAAGTAGCCGGGGTGATGGCAGATATTAAAGACAGCACTGCAATTATCAGTATCGGGATGAATGTGAATATGACTAAAGAAGACCTTGATACAATCAATATACCCGCAACTTCCCTTCAAGAAGAACTGAGACATCCCCTATCACTTCCCCTGCTTAAAAAAAATCTTCTTCTGCAATTTACAAATGATCTCACCATTTTCCAAAAAAGTGGATTTGAACCCTTTTTTGTTCCCCTTGCGACAAAACTTGCATTTCTTGGAAAAATTGCAAAAGCGGGAGACTTTCAAGGCAAGATTAAAGGCCTTAATCCAGATGGCAGACTCATTTTGCAAACAAGCGACGTAACAACGCTTATATCAGACAGCTCTCTTGTCATTGTCGAATAATACGATATTTATCTAAAGAGTGGGTTAAACGGATTGCGCCAAGTATTAATTTTCCAGAGTTCTCTAGACCTTGTCCCTGGCGTATATTTTGCTCCATCAAAAAAGCTAATGTTACTATATAGTATGTTTTTGAAATTATTGTTAGTTGCGGCCCTCCCCAGAAAAGCACTATCAAATAAAGGACTTTCCTAGAGATTTTTAAGAAACATTCTCTCGAAACATCTATATCTCTTTTTTCAAGACTTTGAGGAATCGTTATAATAGCATTAAATATTTCTTGAACAGTCTTGGCTATTTTTGCTACATGCGGCACAAAGATACTCATCGATAAGAAGGCTAAAGCTGCAGCTACTCGTATTAAACCAATAGAAGAATACCCATCGATATGAATTTTTTGACAATTCCTAAATACCGTATGAGTTGCCCCGCCTAAGCGAATAATTGGTTTCAACGGAGTTGATTTCAAAAATATAAGCGCGACCAATGCCAGATGCAAAACATGATCTCTCCGAGTTAAAACCCTCGGCTTTGCAAAGATTTTAATTGAATCTTTTGGTAAAAACACTTCATAGGGGGGAATTGATTTCAAAGCATCACCTCGAATCTATTATACACTAATTATAACTAATTACGAATAGTGAATTATTAATTTAAATTAAATTTTACTGTATTGATAAATATCCACACTTGGTTCATAATGTCTCCATGACAACCATATCCAGACCTTCATCACCCTTATTTTCCTCTATCACATATGATGTAACTGCTGGCGCAGCAGATGAAAGTTCATCATGGCCAGAACTTGAAGCACTTCTAGAAAGAGCATGTAAGGAAAATAAAACATCTAGAATCGACCCTGATAAAGTTGATGAAATCAATCAATTAATAACGCACATCTCATCAACTTCATCTCTTAACGAGCAAATTGCCTTATTAAAACTTCTTGAAAACTTCACTTTTTTTTACACGAGCAAGTTTTTTTCCGTTGTACTTAATGAAATTGCTACATTACATCCTGAAATTAGAGAATATTTTTCATTAGAAAACCCTATTATTACACCGAAAGGGATTAGCCGAATTCTACATCACTTTGAATCAGAATATAAATTTTCAAGGGATTGTCTCTCTTGTCAAAATGTATCCGATTTACCCAGACTTCTTGAAGAAATTCTCCGAAGTGAAGAATCTTATATAATGAAAGGTTTTGTAATTGCAAATCCACCCGAAGACCCTCATTTAACACCTATATTTATTTTAAAAACAGGTGAAAAAGTTAATGTTTTCAGCTCAGACTCCAAAGGACATGAGATCTCTTCTGAAAAACATATTTGGGATATGTGCGAAGCTCTGAAAATTCTCATTAAAACATTCCGAGGTCGCTCTGATTATTTCGAAAATTTAAAAATCTACTCGTGCAAACTACAAAGGCAGAGAGACGGAGTGAGTTGCCCTATATTTTCTACTCTTGATTTAAAAACCTTAGTAGAAAGACACACATCAACCGAAGAAACAATATTTGAATTTTTTGAAAGATATTCTGAACCAAAATTTATTATGCATGAAATTATGGATGATTCAGATCTTCCTCTTTTTGAAATAGATCTACTACCTCCTGAATTGATGAAAGTGACTCAATCTTATACTGCTCTTGCAACCTATACTGCCCACTCTCCTAAATTAGAAGGCGGCATGACTCCTTGCTTTATTCGAAAATCACCTGATGGAAGCCCAGTATTTCAATTTCAAACTATGGAAGTCCTCCAAAGAGCAGTACTCAGCTCCAAATGCATCTCTCCAGTTTCCCGCCCTGAATCGAAGTATGTCGATCGAAAAAGGTGGAGCTTTATCATTCAAATTCTAGAAAGCCATTTTAAAGATCGGGGATTACTATAATAAGGGGATGAACTCTTGCTCTTAGGATTTGCTGGATTGCGCTGAGCGTTGATCCAGTCGATGAGATGCAAGTGGTGCAACTGCCCTCGTATTTAATTGTCAGTTCAATATCATTTTTCAGCTCTTTGATTTTAACGTCGCCACCGTCAAGTTGCACATAAGGAGCGATTTCATGGGTAAGAACATGTGAGATCAGATCGATTCTTTCGGGATGGGTAAGTGCTGCCCAATTAGGGTACTCCCCTTTTTTTAAATCACTAAGGTCAACTGGGGTCACTAAAAATTCTTCGGGAATAGGAAGACCATCACACTTAGCAAGCGCGATATCAAGAGCTTCTAGAGCTAAATTTATATAGGAGGCTGCCTCTTTGGGAAATCCTTTTTTATGGGTGCGGTCTTCAGCTGTTTTCTCTACAAGTTCTGCGCTGATCCGTTTTGCCTGACCGTAATTTTTTTGGATGACGAGTTCGCAAATAATCTCAGCCGCACCAATAAGAAGAGTCTCACCGAATGCTCTAAATTTTGCATCTAGGATAACACCGTCATCTGTATTTAGAGAGAGATAAAATCTCACCTGACTTCCACTATCAAAAGAGCCTTCTTCACCAATATAATCAGACTTTAGCTCGCCTGCATGAAGAGGATGAACCATACTTTTAATTAATTTTGCGCTATAAGTCACCCATGGAAATTGTTCGATCATAATGCAACTCTCCATGCGTCACTCACTGTTTCTGAGATGAGATCAAGAGCCTTTTTGATTTCACTTTCCGTAGTATCCATAGATAGTGAGGCGCTTACTGCCGATTTTGCAAGGGGAAGATGAATTCGCATCTCTTGCAACATATATTCGAGTTTTTGCATTCTGCCGCCGCCGTAGGAAAGAAACACACCTTTTTGACTGAGCAAAAAAGTCAGATATTCGGAATGAATGCCAGGAATTGCAAAGCAGCTTGTGTTGGGAAGCCTTCTTCCTTCCCTACTAAAAAACTGAACTCCGGGAATCAGTTTAGCAAGACCGTCCTCAAAAAGTGATCTTAGGTAAGCAGTTTCGGTATTCATACCATCCATAAAATCAAGGACTTCTCCGGCTGCAATTCCCATCCCAATGAGGCCTGGTAAATTCGTAACACTTCCCAAATCAAATTCTTGTTTTTTTTCTTTGGTAAAAAGGGCTGAGATTGCTTTTGGTCCGTGAATCAGATCGGATGAGAACGAAAAAAAATCAATGGGGATATCAGCAAGCCGACAAAAAAGCTTTCCGATCATTTCGCTTCCCTGAACATAAAAGAGTATACCCCGTTTTTTACAATACTCTGCAAGTTCTTCCACAGGATGGATAGACCCTGTCAGTGGATTAGCCCAAGAAAGGGAGAGAATTCCTGCTTTAGGTGTATAGTGTTTTTCCAAAATTTCAACGGTTAATTCCCCTTTTTCATTTACAGGCAGATATTTCACCTGACATCCCACTTCAGTAAGGCTCTCCATTGCTTTTCTGATACTTGCATTCTCCGTAACGGGCGCAAGCAAAAAGTTTTTACCTTCCTTATAGACAACTTCACGAAAAGTTTTATTAAAGACATAGCTAACCGTGTGATCATCTCCCGCAGTGATAATAAGCCTAGTATCTTTGGAAGCACCGGTCAAGTCATATAGATTTCCAATTCCTCTTTCAAGTTCTCTAACAATTTCAGGGTCATTATAATAGGGAGCGCTTGGAGACAGCCACATCTCTTTTGGAAGTTTTTCAAAGCTTTTTTTTGAAGGCTTTGTAGCCCTGTGATTATCGAGGTAAATCATAAAAAAGTGGAATTCCTGTAGCTATTTCAAGTTTCACGATGGCCTCTTCACTTAAATTATCTAAGTGTTTGACTATTCCGCGAATAGAGTTTCCATGTGCACAAACAAGCACCGTCTCTCCCCTTTCTACTCTGGGGAAAATTTCTTTTTGACAGAAGGGCAGAGTTCTTTCTATCGTCATTTTTAGGCTTTCACCTTCTGGTGGGGGTATATCATAACTTCTTCGCCAAAGCATAAACTGCTGTTGCCCAAACTCTTCCTTAACTTGATCTTTGTTCTTACCCTGTAACTTCCCGTAATGCCTCTCATTAAGAGCTTCAGACTCAATCACATGCAGAAAGTCATTGCTGCCGAAATCTGCTCCCCACGTTGCTTCTTCCGGAAAAATTGCAGTTTTCGATTTTTTGTTATTTGCCATCACTATCGCTGCAGTTAACTGAGTCCTGATGAGTTTAGAGACAAAAACTGCATCGAAACAAATATCTGCAAGCTGCTCACCTGCAGAAACAGCCTCTTCGATACCTTTTTTACTAAGTCCAATATTGAGAAAACCAGTAAACAGATTTAATCTATTAAATACCGACTCCCCATGCCTAAGTAAGACTAATTTTCCCATCGACAAACTCCTCTGACTATAGGATACTATATAACATGGAAAAAGTACGAATAAATAAATATCTAAGAAACTGTGGAATTGGTTCAAGACGGAAGGTTGAAGATCTTATTTTAAAGGGAGAAGTTACAGTTAATGGACTTATCTCAAAAGATCTTAGCATGTTAGTGGGGAAAAGTGATACCGTCGCAGTTAGCGGAAAGCAAGTAACTCCCATTGAAACGCTTGTATATTATATTTTAAATAAACCGAAAGGTTATGAATGTACTCACAAAAGTCATAACGGGGAACCCACCGTATACGATCTTCTTCCTAAATCGCCTCCCCTCTTTTCTGTAGGAAGACTAGACAGAGAAACAACAGGTCTTCTGATACTTACAAACGACGGAGACTTTGCAAACAAAGTAATCCACCCATCTTCAAATGTTATAAAAACATATATTGCAGAGACTTGGGACGAACTTACAATTTCTAAGCTTCAGAAAATTAAAGAAGGAACCGTTGTTGAGGAAACATTCATAAAACCCCATGCCGTTGAAAAAATAAGTGCTACAAAAGTACAAGTGGAAGTGAAAGAAGGAAAAAAACGGGAAGTACGCATTTTGATTACCGATGCCGGTCTTAGCTTAAAGGCGCTTTCCAGAACAAAGATTGGCAAACTTACTTTAGGCAGACTTGCCGAAGGATCATATAAAATCCTATTAGAAGAAGAGAAACAACAAATTTTTAGCTCATCTGTTTAAAAGGTGAGTTATTGCTTATAGCAAAAAACTTTTCTGTAGGAAAAAAATAAAAAATCCATCACACTTGTTGGCATATGCAATATTTTTCAAAATTATTTTCTAGAGCCCCTTTTGATTTGCTGGAACTCCATATGGAAAAGGTGATTGCATGCCTTGTTCAATTAAATGAGGTGTTAAACATTTTTGAAGGAAGCGAACCTGCTAGGTTAGAACTGCTCGCTAAATCTGTATCTGAATTAGAACATGAAGCCGATTTGATCAAAAATGACATACGATCAACATTACCAAAAAGTTTTCTTTTTACTGTAGATAGAGGCAACTTTCTAGAGATTTTAGCTGTACAAGATGACCTTGCTGATGTTGCAGAAGAAATTGCTAATTTATTAACCATGAAATCACTGACGATTCCTCCTGATATCAAAGAAGATTTCCATGCTTATAAAGACAAAAATATGGAAGCTGTTCTCTGCGTAAAAGAAATTGTCTTTAGTTTTGAAGAGCTTTTGGAAGCTTCATTTGGCGGGCCAGTTGCAGAAAAAATGCAAAGAAAAATTGAGGAGACAGCTTTTACCGAGCACGAGGCTGATCTTTTAAAACACAAATTACTAACAAGTCTTCTTAAAATTTCAGATTCTCTTTCAACAGCTGATTTTTATCTTTGGATGCGCCTTGCCGATGCTCTCGGAAAAATCTCTCACTCAGCTGAAAAACTTGCGCTTAGAATAGGAATGCTTTTAGACTTTAAATAAATTATGATCACATTTTTGATTATCTTCACTCTCGTTATTGGCTTCTATATGCTCTGGAACATGGGCGCAAACGATGTAGCTAATTCCATGGGGACTTCGATTGGCTCAGGCGCTATCACACTTCGCCAAGCTTTGATCATTGCAGCATTTCTTGAATTTGCGGGAGCATTTTTATTAGGATCCAATGTTTCTGAGACAATACAGAATGGAATTATCGACCCTCTAGCATTTAAAGCAGAGCCCATGATCCTTGTTTTAGGAATGTTATCCGCTCTTCTCGCTACTGCGCTTTGGCTTCAAATAGCCACCCTTTGTAAATGGCCTGTTTCTACAACACATGCAATTGTGGGAGCAGTGATTGGCTTTGGCGCTGTTGTATCAGGAGTTAATACAGTTAAATGGGGCGTTGTAGGTACGATTGCGCTAAGTTGGGTCCTATCACCAAGTCTAAGTGCACTCATTTCTTACCTCCTATTTGCTTTTATTCAAAAAAAAGTTTTGCACGCCTATAATCCACTTCTTGCTACAAAAAAAATCGCTCCGATCTTAGTCTTTTTTGTTTTACTTACATTCGTTATCAGTACATTTGCGGACGGACTTGAAAATTTTAATTTCTATCCAACCCTTCCAATGGTCATTACAATTGGACTATTAGTTGGGTTTATAGGATTTGTAATTTGCCATTTCGCATGCGAACGGATTCATGCAGGAGCCAAGCTCAATCCCGTAATTGCAGCAAAACAAGAGCAGCAGCTTTTTAATTTAGGCAGAGCAAGCAAAAGTTTAACTAGAGCAAAACTTGCCTCGTCAGGAGCTCTCAGCACTCGCATTGGAGAAGTATCCAATCTTGTAACCGGAATTACTGAAGAAGTCCGAGATAAAACAAAATGGGAAAGCCACATCTCAGCCGATTACAGCGCCGTTGAAAAAATATTTGGGTTTCTCCAAGTATTATCTGCATGTTTTGTTGCATTTGCTCATGGAGCAAACGATGTTGCTAACGCCATAGGACCTATTTCTGCAATTCTAGAAATTCTAAAAGATCCTGCAAATATCACTAAGCTTGCAGCAAAAATTGATATTCCTGTGTGGCTCCTTCTATTTGGCGGCGCAAGTATCGTTATTGGTCTATGCACCTATGGATATAGAGTCATCGAAACAATTGGATCAAAAATTACAATGCTCACGCCCACTAGGGGCTTCTCTGCTGAATTTGGCGCTTCAGTTACAATTCTTATTGCTTCAAAGCTTGGCATGCCTATATCAACGACTCATGCAATTGTAGGCGCAGTACTTGGAATTGGGCTTGCAAGAGGGATATCTTCACTCAATTTTAGATTGATGCGTGATATTTTCCTTTCCTGGGTGATCACTATCCCATCAGCCGCAATTGCCTGTATCCTCATCTTTTATCTTCTTAAACTTTTTTTCATCTAGACGAAATTACTATAATAACACAAAATGTGAGAATGAAAATTCGATTTTTATTTTTTGTCCTACTCACTTGCTTGATCGGATGTAGCAAACCTAAGCCTATTATCTTTCAAGTAGGCGTTGATCAAAGTTTTTTTCCACTCAATTTGGGCGAGCAATCACAAAATGTATTCGCTTTTACAGATGAGCTTTTTAGTGAAATTTCTAAAATTAAAAACATAGAGCTTAATCGAATTGTATTTAGCTGGGACAATCTTATTGAAAGTCTTTATCTTGAGAAAACTGTTGCAATCACCACTTCTGCTCCTCCCAACTTAATCAACAATACGAAATACTCGTTTTCTGATTGTTATATACAGACAGGGCCTGTTCTTGTTGCACCACTATCTTCCAGTCCAGTTACCTTAAGCACCCTTTCAGGCAGAGTTGTTGCCATGGGAAAAACTCCAGAAGAATTAGATCTTATGCAAAGTTATCCAGAAGTGGAATTTATCTTTTACGACTCCATAGTTGATGCTCTCAATAGCGTTTCTAACGGAGAATATGCAGCAGCTCTTATACCAATACTTCCAGCAAACACCTATATAACAGATCTGTATGCAGCAAGTCTAATGATCTCATCTAAAGCTCTTACTTCACAAGCGATTAGGCTAATGTCTCTTAAAGGTGAAGAGACCGAGCTTCTTAAAATTTTTAATTCAGGTCTTGCAGAACTTAAAAAAAACGGGACCTATGACACACTTCTCAAGAAATGGTCTTTATACCAATAACTTATGAAAGGTAGCAACGGTCGGATTCGAGAAACTCTTTGCGAATGCGGTTAAGCTCTTCTAAGTCTACGGGAACTGGTTTTAAGCCCCATATTTTTTCAGCGTAATGGCGCACGGATTCATCAGAAGAAAATTCACCCATGGCCGCAATATTATGAATTGCTACTTCAGCCCATTTATGCGGATCTGCATAAAGATCTTCCGCTTTTTTCTGAGTGTCATAATAGGCGCGCAAGTCTTTTAACACAAAGTAACGATCACGATCATATCCTGTTAATAGTGAATTGTAAATGGATTTCAAAACACCGTCTTCAACTTCATTATCTGCAAGGTCGCCACTCTTAAGAAGATCCATAGCTTCACGTATTTGAGGATCTGTATTTAATATGTCCTCGGGATTGTAACTTCTATCTTGTGTCATTTTCCGAATTTCATCTGATGAGCAGCCGAATGAAAATGGCCACCATTTGTCCGTTACTGCACGCCTCATTTCTATATTTGCGCCATCTTTCGTCCCAATTGTAAGGGCGCCATTCATGGCAAATTTCATATTTCCCGTTCCGGATGCTTCTTGTCCAGCTGTTGATATTTGATTTGATAGATCGGCTGCAGGGATAATAATTTCAGCTTTTGATACGTTATAATTCTCAACAAAAATAATTTTGAGTTTTTCACCAATTAGAGGATCATTATTAATTCGCTTGGAAAGGATATAAAAAAGACGAATAATCTTTTTTGCCATGTCATAACTTGGCGCAGCTTTTCCACCAATAATCACTTTTCTTTTTACCTTGCAACAATTGGGATCTTTTTTTAAGTCACAGTATATCATAATGATATGGAGAGCTTTCATTAATTGTCGTTTATACTCGTGAATCCTTTTTACCTGAACATCAAATAATGCATCCGCTTCTAAGAAAAACTCCTTTTTTAAGTCCACCGATGTTCCATAACGGTCTTGCTTATACTTAACTAGGGCATTAGTAAGCCTTTTTTTATTCTCATGCTTAATCAGCAAAAAGAGGTCTTGAACATCACGGTCAGATGCAAATTCAGCTAACTTTGAAATTTTAGGAAAATCTGTAATCCAGTCATTTCCAATTAGATCAGTAATCATTTTAGCCAGTTTAGGATTGCAACTTAAGAGCCACCTTCTTTGAGTTACCCCGTTTGTCACATTCGTAAATAGACCTGGTCTCATTTGTTCAAAATCATTAAAAATATCATTCTTCAGAATATTGGAATGCAATTCAGCAACACCATTAACTTTATGAGAACCAACAATTGATAGATGCGCCATATGAACTTTATTATTCTCGATAATCGACATTTTCCTAACTTTTTCTTCATTATTAGGAAATTGCGCCCGTACTTGATTGCAAAATTCAAAGTTAATTTTTTCAATAATTCTCATTTGTCTTGGTAAAATCTCAGCAATAATCTCTCGATCCCATTTTTCAAGGGATTCCACTAATATCGTATGATTTGTGTAACTACAAACAGTTCTTGTAATATCCCAAGCCTTGCCCCATGGCTGATGGTGCTCTTCCGTTAAAATTCTCATAAGCTCTGCAATGACTAGAGCAGGATGTGTATCATTGATTTGAATTCTAATTAAATTCGCAAACTCATCCAGATTCTTTTCCATTAAAAAATATTGCCTAAAAATATCTTGTAATGAAGACGTTACAAGAAGATATTCTTGTTTTATCCGCATATACAGGCCCATTCTATTGGTATCATTTGGATAAAGTACATCTGTTACTGATATGTTTTTATTAGCGTCGCTTAAATCCCCTGCATTAAATCTTGCCAATTGAAAATTCTTTGGCGATTCTCTTGTTGTCCAAAGACAAAGTGTATTTACAGAAAAATCTTTTTTTGCTCCATATCCAACAATAGGTATCAAATAAGGGAGAGCTCTAACCTCTTCGTAATCAATAATTACATTTATATCTTCATTGTGTTCATTCTTCTTAGTGGCAACTCTTCCACCATATTTTACCATAGTAGCAAAGGCATCGCGCCTTAGTTCAAATGGATATTCACTAAGAAGCCAAGTATCAGGTCTTTCTACCTGCACTCCATACCAAAGCTCTTGCTCAAATATACCATATTGATATCTAAGCCCATAGCCCATTGCAGGATAACTTTTTGTGCTAAGAGAATCTAAATAGCATGCAGCTAACCTTCCTAGACCTCCATTTCCGAGTCCAGGCTCACTTTCTGCTCCGATGATTTTTTGATAATCACGATTCATATATCTTAAGACACGCTTAACCAGATCAATAGATGAAATATTAGTGACATTATTTACAAGCAAGCGTCCGGGCAACCATTCTAAAGAGAAATAATAAACTTTTTTTGCCTTCTTTTGCACATACGTATGAGAAGTTGCAGTCCAATTAATCATGATTTCTTCTCTTAAAACCCAAGAAAGAGCCCTGAAAAATTCCTGATCGGTAGCTTCTGCATCTGTTTTTCCAAGAAATGCAATCAGGTAATGCTTAACCATCTGCGCCATTTTCTTTACAGCAATATCGGACTGACCATTTTCCATACCCTTTTCATAGCATATAGCCATTTAAAAGTAAAACTTACCTAATTAATAAATGTTTCTTGAAAAACCATTTCGTATTCGCTAATGTAAAATTATGAACAGATCTGAGTTGCCATGTCACTCTCTATTTGATGAGCTGCAAAACGCGATGATACCTATCATGCGCGATCTTCCCCTTACGCACTCTATGCTGAAATGGGCAAATGCAACATTAAATGGCGAAGAAAAACCAATTAATCTCAATTGGATGCTCTCGAGTAAAATGGACTTATCACACGAAAAGCAGGTAGAAAAAATCAGCTCTCTTAAAACTAGTACGCTTGAATTTTCTAGACCCCTCAAAGAATTAATGAGACATATTCTTCAATTCTCAAACTTTAAACCGATTGAAAAATCACTCATTATTCTTCATAAAACTTACTTAGAAATTCCATCGATTGAAAATGAACTCCACCTGCTCTATCTCGGAACAGATCTTCTTCAAAGCAAATTACTTGTTGAGAAACTCCTTCTCTATACGGAAAAGCTAAAAAAACTGCAAGAAACCGCAACGGAACTTAAAAAAGCGTTGCTTAACTCACTCATCCAGAACCTGTCCTTCGAGATAGAGCCGGACAAATTAGGTCAAAGCTGGTTCCATTGACAAAATTCGTTTCAGGAATTCATCGCCAAGACGCTCAAAATCGTAGCAAGCTCTTGAACTTGGATAAGCATCGAAGACGGCTTGTCCTTTAAGAACAGCTCTGGAAACCATGATATCTCGACGAATTTTAGCATCAAAGAGCTTCTCAGGAAAAGCGCTTTCAATCGCATTCACATAAGCATTATTGGTTGAACCACGAATATCCCAAAAAGAAAGAATGACACCAAGAATTTCTAATTTATGATGTTCTTGAATTCGTTCATGATATTCTTTCAAACGGTTTAATGCTAAAATACTATATGGCTCTGGAACCGCTGAAATAATTGAGTAATTTGCTGCAAAAAAAGCGCTTTGCGTAAGCCATCCAAGACTTGGTGGTGTATCAATAAAAACAAAATCGTAATCTAAAGGCTTAAGAGCCTTTTTTAAACGCTCATGACCATATAAATCATTCACAATCGGGTGCGTTGCTTCAACGCCATCCAAAAACACATTCGCTGCAATTGCATCAAGCCCCTTAATGTAGGTATGCTGAATCACATCTAGAGCTCTTCTCTCCCCCTGCAAAACAGGAACCATTGTATCTAAACTATCAGCACTAAGACCAAGCCCCGTACTTAAATTCGCCTGCGCATCAAAATCAACAAGCAAAACTCTGTACCCTTTCTTTGCTAAATGAGCGCCCAAATGAAGAACTGTAGAAGTCTTCGCAGTGCCACCCTTAAAACTACAACAAGCAATTGTTTTCATAAAACCCCACAATAACATCCCACTGTAACGCATTTCTCCATTTACAGCAAATCGCATTCACAAAAGCAAGGGGTCAGACGTCACGTGTTCATGTATCACACATGAACACGTGACGTCTGACCCTCTGTCGTGACAACGACCCAATATTTTGATCACAACAAAATTGCCGCTCACTTATAACCAGCAACTTGAGCGTGATTTGCCTAGAATCAATATACTCAAATCCTTGACTTTATTAAGAAACACCATTATAATTTTCATATTATTAACTTGTAATAACATAAATTAGGAGAATAACATGACTGGATTAACCACTTGTACTTGCACTTGTACTTGGCATAAAGCTTTACCTAACTGCCTAGACAATGGTTCAAGAGAACCAGGCATTTGCGAAGTAGGCACTGCATGTTGTATGGGCAGCGGAGTCATGGGTACTATCGGAGGCATAACAAAAGTCGCTTTTATAAGTCATTTTATTTCCCCGATCATCGCTGGCATAGGGGCTGTAGCTTGCTGCCTTGGCGCAGGCTGTCCAATACCAACATGTAAATTCTCTACACAGCAACTTACCGGAACTTTACCGTCATCTGTTGCAGCTGCAGGACAATCAGCTCTTCCTGTTATAGACGCACATGAAAGAGGCTCAGCTAAATGCGGAAATCATACAGAAACTAAACCTGAATCTCTCTAAAAAGCCGTACTATAAAAGAGTCAAACAGGGGGTCAGACGTCACGTGTTCATGTGTCACACATGAACACTTGACGTCTG
>JACCDT011649020.1_pt1 | contig 70867 bp, 102 predicted proteins | sample 7446291 | NCBI WGS metagenome assembly JACCDT01 (sample SAMN15323446, study PRJNA562643) | freshwater metagenome | isolation source: river surface water | place: USA:Blue River Watershed | collected 2017-08-17 | reverse complement strand
TGGGTTGAGAAAATTATGAAGATTGTTGAGGAGCGTAGATCATGAACGAACGAATTAAAGAACTTGCATTAGAAGCTGGGGGTAGCACTTACCCAGAAGTTAACAGTAGGCAATTACAAAAGTTTGCTGAGCTGATTGTTCAGGAATGTTTGATGAAAGTTATTGGTGCAAAAATTCGCAGTGAAACCTATGACGAATTGATCGCCCGTATCAAAGAAGATTTCGGAGTGACTGATGTTTAAGATCACACAAAATTCTGTAGATCGAACAGGCAATTTTATGGTGGGCATATTCCACAGACTGGCTCTGTTTGCCATAGGTGCGGCCACAGTTTGGGCCGCAGGCTGGGAGTTTGTGGCCCTACTGGACCAGCATCACGCTTCGGTCAGTGATCTGCTACTGCTGTTCATTTACTTGGAAATTGGTGCTATGGTGGGTATCTACTTTAAAACCAATCACATGCCCGTGCGTTTCCTGCTGTATATTGCTATCACAGCACTGACACGCCACATGGTAGATATCATGAGCCACTTGCCCATTAACATCAACGAAATGTTGGCTGTGGCTGGATCTACCTTAGTTGTGGCAGTCAGCGTATTGATCATTAGATACACCAGTGCTAAGTTTCCATCTGATCGCAAGGATGACACAGTATGACTTGGAATAAGGATCAACGGCACACAGACAATGAACGTGCCCTGGCCAACCCCCAGCCCGGGGACTATTGGCATGAAATGTTTTGTCCTTATTTTGTTGTAGTAGACGTCAAAGGTGACAAATATACTGTATTAAGTTGTATGGGCGGGCCAGATAGCTACAATCGTAAAGATGAACCAAACGCCAAGATTGACATGGGGGATGGTTGGGGCTTTGACTACAGCAAGAGTATGATCGTAGATCGTGCCTGGATAGCCAAGGCTGTAAAGTACGCTAACATTGAGGGATTTGTAGCAGATGTAGTTCGTTCAGAAAAAACAGAACGAATTGTTCAAGAATGGCGTAATTGGGTGCAAAAAGATCTGCGCCGCCAAATCCAAGACCTGGAAGCCCAGTGGGAACAGTTCACAGGCTGGCGGTACCTCAAAGAGCACACAGCAGTCTAACACACTAAATATGGGTAGTTAACTGCGCCCATGATTGACACCCAGGTTTGACCCTGCTATCAGCTCGGGCACTTAAGGAAGTACGATGAATCGAGAGCAGGTAAGAAAATGGCTTGAGGGTAGGGGTATCACCCCCGATACCTACGAAGACATAGATCTTGAGGGTCTATGCCTTGATATCATAGTCAAGTGCGCTAACATAGCGGCCGCTACACCCTTTCCAGAAAGCCAGGGTGCCCTGGGTGAAAAAAGCATCAATGGCATGCGTACCACTTGGATGGTGGCCTGCCACAACAGTTCCAAAAAGATACGCCATTACTGGGGCCTGGAGCATGGTCACTTTTTCCCAGTGTTCACGGGCCTACCCCAGGACACGGGTCAACTGCAAAACTGGAACGGTACCAGCACAGGCTCAGTGGAATACATAAGGTTAGAGTAGTATGAATGAAGAAATGAACCCTAAGTTGCAGGAAATTATACATAGAGCAGGCTTTTCCAATACCTACGAACGTGTGCGTCTTGAACGCCTAATATGGCTCACAGCCCTGGAACTTAGCCCCCTACTGCCCCCGGAACAGTGGGCCCACGTCCGGGAACTGTTGGCCATACCCGATGACGTGCAACAGCGCAAGAACTTTAACTATCTAACCAAAACTAAACAGGGTCAACCCGAAGACTATCTACGCTGATGAGCTCTGTGACCCTGGGCATAGGGCCCACACGCACCCTGGAAATCAAAGCCGAGCTACGAGCCCAGGGCCTTGAAGCCAACAGGGACTACGAGTTTGCACTCAGGCGCACAGAATCGCAGATGGATTGGCTGGCAGAGTTCAAGTTTGATCGTGACAGAGATCTTACCATGTTCATACTGCGCTATGGTAATTACATAGTATGAGCACAGAATATCACTACGTATCCACAGAATCAGAGCTGTATCAAACTCTGAGATCGCACTATATTAACCAAGACCCTTTTCTAATCTACGAAGATCACACAGACCCCTTACCCCGTTTTAATCAATGGTTACAGACCCTGGGCTGTGAATTGGAACTGCTGTCCCGAGATGATCGCGAGCACGTCTCTGTGGATGCGGTAGGTGTGGCTGTGGGTTGGGATCGTTTACGAGTCCGGGGATCACCCGATTTAACTCTGTTACTGTTAAAGCCCGAACCCTTACAATATCAGCCCGTGTAGTGTTCAGCCCACTGGCGACTGCGGCAGTCATAGCAACGCGAGCACGCCGAAACGTCCCAGCAGGAATGTGTTAAAGCCCATAGTTCTTCGAGGCCCAGGGCACGATATTCCTGGTAAATTCGGCCAATGTCCCGATCTGCCAAGGGTTCATAGACCCAAGTGTCCCCAATACGAGCTATACTTTGCATATCGCGGGGACGGAGAAATCCCTGACGAGGCAGTTCTGAGCCCGTAGAGGGCAGATAAAAGAATTCCTGATCAACATGACCCTGTTCACGAGCTCTACGAGCAGGATCGTAGTACTGAGGTTTCGGATGGTAACCACAGACCAAAGCTGACCATTGAGATAGGGCTCGCAGTTGTTCTCTGTACACTGCGAGAGCCTGATGTCGCTCAATGCCGGGCCAACGCAACTCCACAGTTTCGAACTCTACCCCCTGACGAGCCTGCACATAATCTATAACAGCCTGTGAAGAGGGTGTGGGCTGTGAAACTGAAGAGATACGAGCCAGTGTCAACTCACGATCACGCAGTAGCCAAAATAACAGTGTAGAAGCAGGTCCCCCAGAAAATAGTAACGCAATTTTCCCAGAAGGTATGGAGCTCAAGTCTATCATACTGATATTTATAGACTGCGAAGCAGGCTACCGCGGCTAAAAAGCAATAAATACAGGGGGAGACAACAATGCTGGAAATCAATCAACGTGTGAGAGTTGTAGTTGCAGGATCTACTTATCGGGGTCGAATCGTGGAACATTACCAAAAGAATATCCACGGTGAAGCTTATGTAGTAGAATTGGACGCACCCACTCATACTACCAATCAAACGCATATACAAGTAAGGCCATGGCATCTAAACGAGCGCTTTTGGCTGGAAAATGCTTAGTCCAAGTCAGGACACTACACTCAAAGAGCTTGAACAGGCTCTTGAAACGATCTCCAAAGATCGTAAACTCCTATTGAAACTGCTATATCAAAAAGGTTTCTTACTGAGTTTTCTCGCACAAATACTAACAGAAGATAGAAACTTACGTATAAGATTCCACGAACACATTGCGGCTGTTCGTAATGAACATGACCCCTTGGAAGGATAATCCCGAGCTTGAAGCAAGGTTTCTTAGCATACTCAAAGAAACTCAACGACTACAACTCTTATTGGGGGTCAAGCCCAGAACACTTGAAGAACGCTACAGTGACTATCAACTACGTATAGAGCAGGAAGCTCTACAGCAACAACAGCTCGAACAGCTACGTATATTACAACAGCAAACACAGAAAAGAACACTGCCCAAACGCGGTTAGAGACTATCTGTACAAGACCCCGCTGTACAGTATAAGCATATAGAGCACTATAGAAGAATATTGAATATGGTAAAACCAAAGTAAATTTACTGTGGAAAGTAGTCAGAGAACTATATAAAGCACAGTGATGAATAGTGGTAAAACCTTTGCGTGAACCCAGAAAAAACAGTATAAGAACAGTGAATTATGGTAAAAGAATGGTTGGACTATTTTGGCATTACCTACCATCCCCACGAGCCTGAAAAAATTTTTACACAGTAGATCTTACAGTAGCGTATACGTAGACCCCGCTGTAATAATTACGGTTTTACCGGTAAAACCACAGTGTCTAATCAGGCGAAGAATTCCTTGATTCTCGGGGGATTGAGAGTTAAATACGTATATAATAAGTACATTAAAGGATCACAATGAAGATAGGTATTATACAAAGTAGAGGCTTAGGAGATCTTATTATAGCTCTGCCTATAGCGTTAAAGTATCGTGAGCAGGGCGCTGAAATATACTGGCCCATCTGTGAAGAGTTCATGCCGTCAATGACTAAGGCTGTGCCGTGGATTAACTGGATTCCACTTAAGACTGATCAGCATGGAAACTTCTTTTACTTTCACGCATACGGTAATCTCAAGTATAGAGGTTTAGATGAGATCATATGCTTGTATCAGTATCTATCTAACATGCCCGAGCTAAGTGATCCCACACTGTTCCCAATACTCAAGTTTGATCAGTACAAGTATGCCAAGGTTGGCCAAGCATTGAAGGATAAACTACGCTTACCTGAGTGCATTACAAGAGACCCCGCTGCCGAAGTTGCGCTTAGAGGTCGTGTAGTACGTAAGGATAGATATATAGTAACGCATCTTGAGGGCAGTACTGCACGAGCTCAGCTGGACTTTTCAGATATTGATCCAGAAGTTCAGATCGTAGAGATTCGACCCGGGTTTACCGATAATATCTTTGATTGGTTGGGTGTATTGGAAGGTGCGGAAGCTATGTACTTGATCGATAGTTGCTTTAGTAATATGGTTGACGGCTATGACTTATGCAGGGATAAGTGGTTTATTCAACGCTCAAAAATGGATCTAACTCCAGTATTGTTATCGGATTGGCAGTACTTTCCCCGCAGTTAAGGTTGACAGTGTTGAAAATATCAGGTATAATAATTACATATTGAACAACACAGGAGCGAACTGTGCGGATCGTAGGTAGTGTCATAGGTGGTGTGTTTAAAATTGTAGGATACTTTGTTATGGGTTTCCTTGCTGTTTTCACTGCTAAAACCCTGTACTATAAGATCCGTGATCGCAACTCGCAGTAAGTAAGGATTATGGGCCGGTAGCTCATGCTTGGTTAGAGCAGTGGACTCATAATCCATTGGTGGTCAGTTCGACTCTGACCCGGCCTACCAAAAAAACTCACACAGATATTGAAAAATTTGCCCGAATGGTGAAATAGGTAGACACAAGGGACTTAAAATCCCTCGCTTACCGAAAGGGGCGTGCCGGTTCGAGTCCGGCTTCGGGCACCAAGTTTACCCCTGCCGTGTGGCGGTTGAAAACCCTATATCAGAGTAAGGTATAGGGTTTTCCCGCATTTGTGGCTTAGATGCCACGGGGCTGGAGTGCCGGGGGCCTGTGGCAGATCTGCCACGAATTCAAAGACCCTACGGTTGACAGGGGTATCCAAAGATGCTATACTGTGGGCTTAGTAAACAACGCGGAGCACACAAATGCATGTAGCACAATTTGTACGCAAATACACTGCAAGCAATACTAAAAGCGGGCCCGTAGCACGAGACAAAATTAATAGTACTGTAAAATGGGTTGAGTATGCGGCTGATATTGTAAAAATGACTGCACTGCTTAGAACTGCTACATTTGAGGAAAAGTATAAGCTCGTAGAAGCAATAGAAATAGCAGAACGCAAAAAAGCATGGCATTATAGACAAGAGAACTTTAATTTGCGTAAAGCCAGTTTTCTCTTGCAAGCATTTATGAACGCAAAATAAGGAGCACAAAATGGAATCTTATACTATAGAAGTCTATAAAGCAGATCGTCGTACTAAGAGCGGCGAGCGTTTAGTTTTCAAACAGGACTATGAAGTAGACAATCTGAGTATGTTTGAGCACACTGTTAAGCATACGTGGGCAGGACATCGCGTCTCTATACACAAAACCTACGTGACTCGCAAGAATCTAATGGGTGGCGGTGAGTTCCAAGAGCGTTACGATACGCCCTACTTCTGCTCGCCCTCTTCTGAGAGCTATTGGAGCATGTAAAGACCCGCCGGTTGACAGGGTCTTTGATCTGTGCTATAGTTACGACACACTGAGCAACAAGGAGCTGATATGCAATATCCAGATTACTTCACTGAGCAGGACATTATGGAGTTCGAGCACGAGCTCAATCGCATCATTGATCGCGAGGCTCCGGGCAGTCTGATCCCTGTCAACGACGAACTGCAAGAGATCTACTACGACGAGCTCGAGCGTGACTGGGACGAGCCCTACGAGCCCGAGACCAACGACAGCTGGTACGAAGATCAATACGAACTGGAGACCTACTAATGGAAACCGTAACCCTACACGCCAACGACTTTAAGACTATCCATAACACGCTCTGCGATCTGCGTTCAGTGCAGGAGCGGCTCTCGGGTGTGGTCAACAAGGAGATCGCTGATCGTCTGCACAGTGTAGTCGCAGGCTTTGAGCGTGGCTTGGCCAATGCCTACGAGCAAGAGCGTAAGATCTTCGACACAAAGATGGATCTCTACGATGAGGTCAAGACCGAGTTGGGTGCTAAGAGCATTTGGAGCATCTACGAAGTCACTGATCTCTATGCAGAGCATCCCTATTCAGGTGCCAAAGAACTGCTTTACAAGGACCATTGGGGCGCTGAGCCTGTGAGTGTTCCGCTGATAGGCAATCGCTGGGTTGACCTGTGGATTGCCGCAGATCACTTGATCCAGCAAAGCGGCGACGATCATCACATCTTCATTGAGCGATTCCGTCCGTTGCAAAATGACAACACTGTGCTGACCCTGCATACAGGTTCGTAATAACCCTACGGTTGACAGGGGTATAGTTTGGTGCTATACTGTGAACACACTGAAACGCTAAGGAGCAAGCAATGAGCAATTACCCCAACATGAGCTACTGTATGTGCGAGAACACTCTGCTGGCCCTGCGCCAAGTGTTGAGTGCTATGGAGTACGAGGGCCCTATGTTCCTGCGTGAAATGAACAAGGACGAACTGCGTGCCTATAAGGAACTGTTCAATGCCTGCGAGGGTTTCCTTACTGCCGCAGAGGAGTTGGAAGACGAGATGGAGCGTGAGAGAGAATACGACGGCCAGCCCGACGAAGCCCAAGAGTGGGCAGACTTCGATCCGGATTGCTAAACAAAATGGGGGAGTGGCGTCAATCCGCCTACTCTTAAACGACAGCAGACCGCGCCCCTTAGCAAAGACCCTACGGTTGACACGGACTTTGTTTGACAGTACAATACAGACTTTAACACTGAGGAGCAAGGTATGGACATCAAGCAGATCAATTCCGCTATCATGTTTGGCTCGTGGACTGACACGGAACTCAGCTCTATCATAGATGCTGTCAAGTTCGCCCGAGTGGGTCTGCAGAAGCAGAACATCCGTTCGCTCAACCTGGGCAGTACTGTTCGTTGGACCAGTCCTAAGAACCCCTCTGGCGTGCAGGGCACGGTGGAGAAGATCGCGATCAAATATGTCACGGTCAAGACCGCCTCTGGATATCGCTGGAAGGTTCCTGCTAACATGCTGACTGTTGTTTAACAGCCACAAATAGCCCTTCGGTTGACAAGGACTTTGTTTGGTGCTATACTACACAAACACTAACAAACAAGGAGCGAAATATGTTTACTTTTAGTCATCGTCAAAGCCGTCCAGTAACCAGCGAGCTGTTGGACTTGGCAGAGCAAGGTGTGATCGATTGGGAGACACTGGCACGTGATGCCTTGGGTTGGATGAGCGAAGCAGAAGTGGCAGAGTTTGCTCGCCGCAACGACTACATCCAGGAGACCGAAGATGAGTGATCGCTATTACGACGAACTGGCTCGCTACGAACGGGAGGGCTTTGATGTCATTGTGGATAAGACCTGGGAGGAAATCAGCCTCCGTGATTGCTTCGACGACACCTGCTACGATATCCGAGACATGGAGCGTAAAGTCAATTTCGGTGAACTCGACTGGTTCATGCTACGAGTCCGAGTCCTGGTTGACGGACACGAATTGGGCTCGGCCTATCTTGGGGGTTGCTTATACGAAGACGCCCGCGAAGTGCTTAGTGACGGGACAGCTGAGGACCAAATCCAATTGGCTTTAGAAGAAGCCCGTAGGGAAGTTTGGCCTTTGATGCGGCGTCTGCAGGCTATCAACGCAGACCTGGAGTGCCGGGCTGTGGCTTAAAAACAACAATGACCCGCCGGTTGACAGGGTCATTGTTTGATGCTATACTACACAAACACTGAAACACAAGGAGCACAAAATGGGTTTTGAAACTAAGGTGTTGAATGTAGTCGCAGAAGTCACTGACACTTATGCCTACTTCAGCAATGGGACTCTGTTTGTAGCAACCAACGACAGTGCCGAGGCTGTTAAGATCTTCAATGCTATACACGAGAAGATAACTGCCGCTGTGGCCTTTGTCAAAGCAGGCACCGAGACTGCCTACGACTTTCTGTAAGGAGTGTCTATGATTACGGAATTCAAGATCAAACGCTGTGCCTACTTGAACACTCTGAGCTTGGAGGAGGCCTTTGTTCGAAATGGCTACAAGGACACTAAGTTCATCAACAACAAGTTCCTTGGCATTACCAATGGCGGCGAGTTCTGCTATGAAGTGCTGTGGGACAACGAAGGTGAAGAAGGTTACAGCAAAGTCTTTATTGACTTGGATCACAACGACGAACCTGTAGGAGAATGGTAATGGACAGCCGAGATAGACTGATTGATGCTGTGCTCGAGCAGATCAAGGTTGATGTAGAGAGCGGAGACTTGACTGCTATCGAAGAGATGATCCGGCATTTGCCGGCCGATGTATTGATGAACTTCCTTCCGGAGACTTGAAATGCCTAACTGGTGCAATAATTCTGCAGATATTACTCATCCTGATCCTGCTCGCTTGCAGGCTCTTGCGGATGCTATCAACGAAAACAAATTCTGCAATTTTGCGATTCCTGTACCGCAGGAACTGCGTGATACTGTAGCAGGCTGGCCCGGCGAGGCAGAGCGTGAAGCACACGAAGCACAGGTCGCTCGCAATCTTGAGAAGTTTGGTTTCAAAGATTGGTATGACTTCTGTGTAAGCCGCTGGGGAACCAAGTGGGAAGTGGATTCATACTCGCCTGTGACCGTAGAAGATAATAAGATTTCCTTTGGCTTTGACTCAGCATGGGCACCTCCGATCGGAGTCTATCAAGCACTGATTGAACAGGGCTTTGAAGTAGATGCCATGTATTATGAACCCGGTGTCGGCTTCTGCGGTCGTTGGGCTAACGGCTTTGATGATGAATACACTCTGGATGGTATGACTGCTGAACAGGTTGCCGCAGAGATCGATCCTGCAATTGATGAATGCTTTGCTATATCAGAAAGCATGGCTGAATGGGAAGAAGAAAACAAGGTGCAGGAAGACCTCGATGATGTTGAACTGCCCCCTCACACTGACTAAGGAGAACGAAATGGATGCAATGGCTTGGACTGTGGCACATATACTACAGACTGCACGGGTACCGGATGTGGCAGATCTGCCACGCTTTGTTCATAAGAAGAAATAACCCTACGGTTGACTTGGGTACCGTTTGGTGCTATACTTATTGAACTGAAACACTACACAGGAGCGAAAAATGGAATTTACTCAATCACAAGTTAACGCAATCGTTCAAGAAGCTCAAATCGAGGCTCGTAAGGCCGCTCAAGAGGCCCTGGCTAAGTATGGCGATCGTGATTGCTGTGGCTTTGCTTGGACTTCGATCTACAAGGTCAAAGGCAACACCAAGTTGGGCAAGATGCTGAAAGCCGCTGGTGTACGCCAATCCTGGGACAAGAGCTTTCAGCTGTGGAACCCGGCAGGTGTTGGTGTGCAGAGCATGGGCATCCTGGAAGCAGGTGCAGAAGCAGCCGCTGAGGTCTTCCGCAAGTATGGCTTCACTGCCTACGCTGGCTCGCGTATGGACTAAGCAAAAGGGCGAAAGCCCTTTTGGTTGACAGGGTTATCGTTTGGTGCTATACTACACAAACACTGAAACACAAGGAGCTTGAAATGGGAACACGTTCACTGACTTTTGTCTACGAAGAATACACTGACGGCGCTGTGCCTATCCTCTGTCTCTATCGACAGTACGACGGTTACCCCGAGGGACACGGTGCAGAACTTGCTGAGTTCCTCAACGGCTTTACTGTAGTCAATGGTCTTAGCGGAAAGCCTGCGCCCAAGACTGCAAACGGTGTAGGCTGTTTGGCCGCTCAAATGGTAGCACATTTTAAAACGGATCCTGGACAGTTCTATATTCATGCTCCTATTGAAGGACGTGATGACGGACAGGACTACGAATATCACGTATACCGAAACAAGGTTCGAGTTAAGAACTATAACGATGAAGTTATTTTCCTGGGTAGTTGGGAAGACTTTGCTAAGTTTTGTTCCGCAGAGGAGATTGCGTAATGCGAGATATTGAAATTGTAGTGCGTCTTACCATTGACGAGGACGCAGACGTGCAGGAGGTTGTATCCGAAATGGACTACGAGTTCCGCCACCCTGCAATCAAAGACATGGAAATTGTTGACGTAGTTACGGAGATTTGAAATGAGCAAGATGGCTGAACTGGCCTACGATATTGAGCAACTCTATATTGAAGGGTGCCACCCTACGAAGATTGCTCGCATTTTGGACTGCCCTTTGAGCATGGTCTATGATTGGCTCGAAAGCGAACAATTGGGTGTGGCGGAAGAGCCACAGAAGGAGGAGGCTACTGATTATTTTGGCGCATGAAAGTGGTTGACAAGTACTCCAATCCAGTTTATAATTAATTTACGCTGAACAAGAAGGCGTGTTTTTTAAATTTCATTCACACACAGAAAGGTAATTCAAATGTCTAAGTTGTTTTCTCATGCAGGTGTTTCCAAGCTCGACGGCGAGTTCAAGGTTCGTTATGCCAATGACGCACTGCGTACCAAGGTCCTGATCAAGAATGGTCACACTGATATCGATATCGTAGAGCTCCGTGAGCCTATGTCCAAGGAAGATGCCGTTGCTTATTTGCTGAGCATCGACTTCGCTACCCAGAACGGTGTTACCAATGAAGCCGTTCAAGCCGCTCTGCTTGCCGAAGTTGGTAAGCGCGGCGAGAAGACTCCCAAGGCTCCCAAAGCCACTAAGACTGCTGTGAAGCAGACTAAGACTGCTGTGAAGCAGCCTGCGGTCAAGGCAACTATGCCTACCGACATGGAAGAAGCTCCCTTCTGAGAGTAGACCCCGCTGTATAAGGCACTCAGGCCTTATACAGCCTTCTTACCTATAACAAAGACCTTAGGAGATCTATGAGCAGACTCGAATACTATAATAGGCCGTTGGTTGCGTTTGATCCTACTAACCGTCAGCATCGTGCCTACTATCATCAGTTCCTGATTACCCGTGCTTGGGGTCGTTGCCCTGTGCGGTTTATTTGCCCGGATGAGCACGGCCCGGAAGGTTTGGTAGGTGTTATTCAACGTCAGCTCTTGGAATACTATGCTCGCAAAGAGTTTGGTGATACTCCTAAGGTTGATTTCAAGAACACACGCCAAAAGGCTGTGCCGCTGTCAGTTCAATTGGACATGCGACTTCTGGACAAAAAACTTCTTGACGAACCCTGCGAAGTCCTGTAATATAATTGTAACTGCAAAGATAAGCAGTCTAATATTAGAGGAAAAACAAATGCGTAGATTTAATCCAGATAGTAAGACGTTCAAGCTGTTCAATGCACTGTATAAGGGCGAGGCACTGACTGCCAGCCAAGCAGAAAAGCGTTTTGGCATTAAGAACATTTCTGCAGAAGCAAGCCGTATCCGTCAAAGCGGTTACGCTGTTTATGCAAACACCCGTAAGGCTGGCAACGGCGTTACGGTTACTGAGTATACCATGGGCCGTCCAAGCCGCGAGATCGTGGCACTTGGCTATCTTGCCAAGCAGATGGGCCTGACCGTTTAATAAGGTCGCTCCGCAAGTCCTGGGGGTAGTGTCCCAGGCAACCCTCGCCCCCGCCCGTTGTGAAACGATAGTGCGGGGGCTTTCTTTTGTTGTCTAAATGCCACAGGGCCCCGGCACTCCAAAGACCCTACGGTTGACTTGGGCTTTGATCGGTGTTATACTGCACATATGGATAAGACACTTGCACCCCGTAAGAAGCGAGCAGATCGCAATCACATCATCTATATGCTCGTGGTCAACGGACTGCGGTATGTGGGTGTAACGGCCAAGACTGAGAGCACGGTGTTGAAGTCTGTGAAGAGCCGTGCGGCCAAGCATTTCTATCGTGCTAAGACGGAAACGAAGAACTGGTTGCTCTGCGAGGCACTGCGCTCGCTGAACAGCAAGGAAGAGATTGAATTGTATGCTTTGGAAGTGATCCGTGGCAAGACTGCCGCACACAAGCGAGAAGTTGAACTGCGACGCGAACTGCGGCCCGAGCTGAACACTGACGTAAGAGGTGATTAATGACTGTAACGATACACAATGCTACCAAGATGAATCCACTTGAGATGATTCTTGTAGCAGAGGACATGGAGAGGAAGTATCCTGATCTGCAATATACAATGACAGCGGGCAACGACTGTATCTGGGTCTACTGGGGTTCTACTGTACCAATGAACCTGTACTATATCTTTAAAGAAGGTCGCATTGTAGACATTCAAGTGGATTAACCCTTCGGTTGACAGGGTCTTTGTTTGGTGCTATACTGCTGACATACTGAACAATAAGGAGCAGACGATGGGCTACAAGGTACTGGGTAAGACGGAAGATCTGTTCCAAGGCTACACCAAGCGTTCAGGGCTTGAGGGCCCGTTCCTTAAGGGCGTGAACCGTGTGGTCTACTACGATCCTAAGGCAGGCAAGTATTGGGATCCCAAGACTGACTTCTACCTCTCCGATGAGGAAGTGGACTTCCTGGACAAAGAGCTTATGAGGATGTTAGGGCGATAACCCTACGGTTGACTTGGGTACCGTTTGGTGCTATACTGCTGACATAGTAAACAAAAGGAGCGAGAAATGCTGAAGCTGATCGGACTGGGAACTGTAGTGTATGTAGGTTGGATCACTGGCATCATCCAAGCAATGATGATGATCAGCGCGGCAGTTCTTGTTTTCCTCAGCTCTATCTAAGGAGTTATCATGTCCGAAGTCGAGATGTTGTTGGCATTCGTTATTGTAGGCCTGATCTTTGTGGCTAAGGTCTGGTTTGTTTGTCGTTATATCTAAGGAGCAAATGATGATTAGAGAACATATCCAATTTGAAACCCGTCACGGTAGTGCCTACGATCGTGGCAGTGCCGACTCTTACTACGGTCGTGGCCGTCGTCCTCATTATTACAAGGGTGACACTCATCGTAGTGAGCGTGTGGAAGAGAAGGACATGACGCCCGATGAGATCGCGGCCTACCATGCAGGTTACGACGACAACGAAGCAGATGGTAACTTTAAGGATTGGCGTTAATATGTGGAACAAAGAAGGCCAGCGGGTTGCTGGCGTCTACCTGGGTGCCTACACTGTCACGGGCACTGTCACTGAGAGCCGTGTGCGTTACGGCGGAACCGTTCAGCATACTGTGAAGCTGGACAAGCCTGTGCAGGTCTTTGGGCGCACCGCAGAAGTGTTGCTTTTAGACGACGAAGATCTGTTCAATAACCCTACGGTTGACTTGGCTTCTTTTTGAAGCTATACTGCACACATGTTGAAACAGAAAGGAATTGAAATGAATAAGCAAGCCGCTAAGAACACTGCCCTGATCGTTGGCTCTTTCGCAATGGCTGGATTGGGCTTTGTGGGCATGATGACTGTTGCTCCTATGTTCACTATGATCTTTCTTGGATTGCTGGCTTCGGGCTTTATGATCCGTGCAATCTACAATATCGAGCGTGGTCGCATTGAGTGCGAAGAAAGCCAAGCTCGTTTGAAGGATCTTCGTTAATAATACACTTAGGGAGCATAATATGAAACAAGGCGAAATCACACTGTATAAGGCCATCGGTACATACCAGCTGATCACGGACGATGGCGATCGCTACTACGAGTGCCGTCATCTGTACAGTGGTCAAGAGTGCATTGCAGACACGATCAAGGATGCTAAGAAGTGCCTGGAAGACCTGGACAAGACACATCGTGAGATCCAGGAGGCAATCCGCAAGCTCACAGTCTACGGCTACAAGGTCTACAAAGAAGTAGAATAACCCTTAGGTTGACTTGGGTTTTGATTGGTGCTATACTGCACACATACAGTAAACAACACGGAGCAACAAATGGCCAAACTGCTGATTCAAACCCAAGTGTTCGAGAACTACGCCTGGAACGAAGACGGTTCCTTGGGCAAGGGCGAGAACGCCTACTGGAAGCCCAAGGGCGGCAACGACTATGTGGTTAAGAAGTTCCGCGGCGGCGAGGACATGGCCACTATGGCTGTGATAGGCCTGCGCTCGCAGATCGAGCAGGACAACGATCTGTTCCGCGAGCAGATCATCAGCTGGGATATCGTCCCCGACGACTACCTGACTCAGTTTGAGAAGGATCAGCTCGAGTACGAGGGCCGGATCACCTACGGTCCCCAAGAGCTTGCTTGGTAAGGAGCAGATCATGGACAAGGCGATCTACATTGTTGAAGGTGTGGGCGAGTACGGTCTGGACGTGGATCACAGCCCTGGAGTTGGCGGCTACTATGTCAAGCTCTACGACGGTTCCTACGATGCCTCAGGCTTTGAGAGTGAGGAAGAAGCCCGCGAAGAGTTTGAATACCTGATCGGTTGACAGGGTCTTTGTTTGGTGCTATACTGCTGACATACGTTAAACAAACAGGAGCGAAAAATGGGAATGTGGACTACGGAAAACCAAGACACGCTAAACGATGTTCTCAAGGCATTCTCGGACGCGGCTCGTCGCAACTATGACAGCCACGCCTACGAAGCAGGTTACCTGCACTCTGTGATCATCTCCATGTTGCCCGACATGCCCAAGCGCAAGCAGAAAGAGCTGATCAACGACATGATCCGTGCTACTCAAAAGCAGGAACAGCAGATTGTTGAACGCATCCTCCAAGGAGCCAAATAATGGAACTTCAACTTCAAAACGCCCAACAGCATAAGATCGCAGACCTGCTGTGGGTCGCACAATCACAGGAAGAAGTCAACGCGATCCTGCGTGTGTTTGGACACGATGCACAGGTAGTCTACCACATGATGACTGCGGCTTCTTTTGACGACTGCACTGACACTGATTTGGCTGAATCTGTCATTGACAGCATCCGTAAATAATCGTATAATACAGACTTTACACAACAAAGGAAAGACAAATGGCACGTACCTCTACCAAAGCATCCGCTGGTGGCACCATCCTCGAGTTTGATCACGACGCTATCCGCGCACGTGAGCAGGCCGTGGCCAAGGAAACTGATCAGCAGATCCTGGAGCGACTGGCCGAGCGTTTCAGCATTCTTACTGAAATGACTCAGGCAGTCAAGCGCGGTGATATCACTGCTATGATCATCTCCGGCCCTCCCGGCGTGGGCAAGAGCTATGGTGTGGAAGCAGTACTTGAGCGAGACGGCCTGTTTGACAAGCTGGCAGATCGCAAGCCCAAGTATGAAGTGGTAAAAGGCGCTATGTCAGCGATCGGCCTGTACTCCAAGCTCTACGAGTTCAGCAACAAAGGCAACGTTGTGGTCTTTGACGACTGCGACTCCGTGCTACTTGACGAGCTGAGCTTGAACATCCTCAAGGGTGCTTTGGACAGTTCCGCACGCCGTTTCATTTCCTGGAACACTGACAGCCGATTGCTACGTTCAGAAGGTGTGCCCAATCGCTTCGAGTTCAAAGGCTCTGCGATCTTTATCACTAATATTAAGTTCGAGCATGTGAAGTCTAAGAAACTGCGTGATCACTTGAACGCATTGGAAAGCCGTTGCCACTACATTGATCTGCAGATGGACACTACCCGCGAGAAGATCCTACGTATCAAGCAGGTAGTCAAAGAGAACCAAATGCTGGCTGACTACGAGTTTGAGCCCTGCGTACAGGACGAGCTGATCCAATTCGTAGAGGACAACCGCGACAAGCTTCGCGAGCTGAGCCTGCGTATGGTTATCAAGCTTGCAGGCCTGCGTAAGAGCTTTCCTACTACGTGGCAGAGCATGGCTAAGACTACTTGCATGAAGCGAGTCTAACATGAATCTACAGAGCCTTGCTCTGTATGCCACACTGGGCTATCTGCTACAGGCTGTGGACATGCCCTGGGACAGCTGGCAGTTTTGGAGCTTCCTGGGCCTGTTCATAGCCAGCAACTGGGCCACACGTATTCATACAGTAGACGAACTATCCGAACCCATTAGAGAAGCAGTGCAGAAGCTCGAAGCAGAGCGCCGCAGACTGCTGAGCACAGAGGACACACAGCAATGAGCACAGCACACAAGCACAGCATTGCAGACGTAGACAACACGGGCTGTTGGTACAAGGGTACAGCAGAACACGAGTGCGGCCAGCCCACAGTTATGGGCCGCAATTGGTGCAAGGATCACGTATGGTTGATCTACCAAGAAGGCACAGCACTGCGTAAGCGTAAGAAAGATCAACACAGGTACGACGAAAAGCTTATGTGGTTGGATCTACTGAATCAAGCAGTAGAGGAGCTGGAGGCCGAAGGCTTCGACCTGAGGTGAGGGGCATCAGGGGGCACCAGGAGGTGCCTTTTGAGCTTGTGGCTTTTTAGCAACAAGCCGCATGCCAAAAGTTCTCCCAAAGTTCTAAAATTCCCCATACCCAGTTAGATTAAATCACCAGGGGCCGAGATCTCGAACCACCTTAAAAATTGCGTAAAAAAATTTTTTCTGGGCTATATAGACCGGTCTGGAACAGTATACGAATCATCTCTAAACGTGTGGCATCTACTCTAACTACACTGTCCCCACGCCAAACGATCTGTTCTGGTTTTACCACTTTTAACAGTTCTTTGTACAGTTCTGAAGCTCTGGAACTACCCAAGAGACTGTCTTCCCAATCTTGACTGTCTTTGTTGGGCGCCAAATCCCAAAGGATAGTATACTCTGAGTCACTGTAGTAATATTCTGAATCTGTCATTGTAAGAGTATTTAATTACCTTGAATAGCCGCTTACCCCGTGCGGTTTCACCGCTGGTCTCGCTACGCTCGTAATAAGCTGGGCCCTGAGCTACGTAGTCATGGTAAATATGTGATTATGACTACCACTTATAACCCATTTACCAATCCTGCTTATACAGGTACTTCTACCACTGTAGTGTTTCAACCTGTGGAGATCCGTGCTCAAACAGCTTGGCCCGGCACTCCAACAAGGCCTTTAAATGTACAGTCGGCCGATGGTTCACAGCTAAGCCGTTCGGAACCTGTACACGCACTGATCAATCCACGTTGGTATTTTAAGTGGATGCGAGTTATTATTGAGCAAATGTGGGCTCGTGTGTTTCATATTCCTGCGGGTGTTACTACGCTGATTAGTAAAGATAGCTGTGGTGCTTCACTGGTAAATGCCGCAGAGTGGGGTCTGTTTATAGCTCGTCCTGAGAATCAAAACCTACAGGTTCGTGCTTACTCTGTACTGGATCCTCGCAACGTATATCCAGATCCACGTGGTATTCAAATGTACACAGATCCGCGCTGTATTGAAACCTGCAGAAGTCAAATGTGGGCCACAGTAGAAGCTAACCACGCTGTAGAGCTGGATACTTGGAATATGGCGCAGGGCAGTATGGTTTTTGACTCAGGTCACGTGTTTTATTCCATAGCCAATACTGGTACTTCAGATCAAAGTATTATTGTCTTAAATTCACGTAGGCGCCAGGATATCTCGGACATACTTGACGATCCTCAAACGTTGATCAAGCGAGTTTAAACAGTTAAATATTTGGATGTTGAACACTACTTACAACTCTGCTACTACCAGCACAGTGTCAGTGTTTAGTCCTGTGGATATCATTGATGCTGGTGCTTGGCCCGGACATCCTCCCAGACCTCGTGATTTTGCCAATCCCGATGGTACTATATCCACAGTGAATAAACCCTTGATCACTATGATCAATCCACGTTGGTACTTCAAGTACATACGTGTAGTAGTGGAAAATGCCTGGGGCCGGGTTATACATATGCCCCCAAACTCTACCACAGATATCACAGCGGATCGCAGTCGTGTGGGTGGTGGGGAAATTGCCGCGTGGGGACTGTGGTTTGCACACAAAGAAAATCAAGATCTTAGAATAGACGCTTGGCGAGTACATGACGAACGCAATATCTATCCTCAGCCTCGTGGTATACTGAGATATCAGAATTCATTTACTGTGGGACAGTGCCGTGTGGCAGTTTGGCCCCAAGTGGATCGAGATCATGCGGATCTCATAGATTCTTGGAACATGCGAGATGGTTCTGTGCTGTTTGACGGGGGACATAACTTTTACTCCGTGACCAACACCGGACCTAACGAACAAACACTGATTGTGCTCACCAGTACCCGAGCTTCGGACTGTGAGCGCATACTTAACTTGCCCAATGGAAGAGTCAAACGTCGATGACTGATTTAACTACCTACGTCTCGGACGTTAATGCCAATATCATATCCACTTCCACTGGGGGCAGTTTCATGGTCATGGATATCAAGCGTACCGAAGAGTTTCCGGGCTCGCCTGAGAGACCCAAAAACTTATTGGGCTGGATGTTGGGCAAGGGCACTGCATTTCGCGGCACACAAGCGGAACTTGATCAGCAGGCCATAGGCATGCAGGTCAATCCCCGACCCTATTTCAAATGGATGCGCTGTGTGATTAGACAGGCCTGGGCATTTGTGCGTTATCTGCCCCCGGGTACTTCTATACCTATCATGCGAGATCGTCAGGGACCAGATTACAGAGACATTGCGGCCTGGGGCCTGTTCATAGCCACTGAACAGAACCGCGATGTAGTTTTCAAGGCACACACTATCAGAGACGAGTCGGTTATCAAACTTGATGAAAATGGTTTTATGCGTTTTAGAGATGGTATGACTATGCGTACCATAGCCATGTGCATGAACAGACCTTTTCACATAGTTGAACCCGAGGATGCTGAAACTGTGGAAACATGGAACATGCGAGATGGCTCTATAATCTATGATACCGGTAACAAATGGTATTCTATGACCAACACAGGTACTACACCTGCTGTGGTAGTCAGCTTGCACTCGTTTAATGTCATGGACCTTGAACCTCTGCTACTGTCGCCATATACCAATTCAACTTCCAAGTGGCGACTAACATGGCAGTAATATCATGCGGCAGTTATGGGACAAGTATCCTGAACTGCCCTATCATGCTGTGGCCAATTGGCCCCCGATTTATATAAATGGCACAATGGATTGGATTGAAGCCCAAAGGCAAGTAGAAGAATGGTTAGAAACACAGATAGGCCCGCACTGGGTAGAATGGACTTGGTCAATGTGGACACTGCACCACTATGCCAAATGCGGAGTAAGTTTTCGACGAGAGCGTTCAAGCACACTGTTTCTACTGCGCTGGGGGTAGCATGACTATATCAGCATGGAATGGTTGGGATCCTCTCACAGAAGTATGGCTGGGCGACTGCTGGCCCCCAGAATTCTTTGAATACTTAAAATCAGACGTTAGAGATACATTTCAGCGTATCTCTGAAATGACTCGCGAAGATCTTAATAAGATACAGACCTTTCTTGAAGATCGTGGTATCACAGTTAGACGGCCTCAGATCCTACCCAACTATGAAAACTACATAGCTTCAAACGGTGCATTGGTCAAACCTCCTATTTGCCCCAGAGACTTTGGCGCTGTGTTGGGAGAAACGCTGTATGTCAGTGACGAAGAGTTTTATCTGTTTAACGCACGTAGAACACAGAGCACTTGGCAACCTTGGATAGACTACTATCGCAGTCAGGGTCATAGAGTTATACAAACAGGCGGTGTAAAGATTTCGTCGGCTAACATTGTTAGATTGGGCCGTGACTTGATTTGGGACGACTGTTTCCCCAAGGCTTACTTTGATGGCACCCTGAACCGCAGAGAAAAGATGGAAATGCGGTACTCCAAGCATCGTGACTTTGTGGACAAGGTAGATCCCGAGTTGACACAGCAGTTTAGAATACACTATACTAACAATGGTGGTCATGCAGACGCTTGTCTCAGTCCCCTGCGTCCCGGACTGCTTGTGGGCACTAAGTATTGGCCCTTCTATGAGGAAACCATGCCAGGTTGGGAAACTATCATGCTGTTGGATAAACCAGAGTGGCACGATCATAAGTGGGGCAATTACTTTGTCAAGAACCCCGGACAGATCAAATGGTTTGTACCAGATCATGTCAACGAAGTCAGCATGACTTTTAACAAATACGTAGAGCTTTATGCCAAGGACTGGATTGGCAACTACAGAGAAACTTACTTTGAAGTGAACATGCTGGTATTAGATAAAAACAATGTGGCCTGCATAGGAGAACATCCTGGACTGTTCAAGGAACTGGAAAGCCGTGGCATTACACCGCACGTATTGCCTTTTAGATGCAGAAGTTTCTGGGATGGTGGCCTACACTGTATAACCTTAGATATCAGTAGAATAGGCGTCTGTGAAGACTATTGGCCCGAGCGTGGACTGCCAGGGCTGGGTCTGAATATTGACGCCAAGGATGCTTGGGAATGAAACAAGAAGACCTTGAAAAGAATATACAGTCTTGGATTGACAATTTTCTAAACGTAGTCAATCCAAAATTAGGAAATTTTAAACCCTGTCCCTTTTCGGGATCAGCACGTTGGCGTGCTCAGGTAGGCATTGATCCCTTATATGATCTGCTTAATCTTGCACAGACCTGGGACGATCGTTACGACGTAGTAGTCTTGGGCTACGACTCGTCAGTGAATCCAGAAATGCTTGAACAGGTAGTGGAGCAGATCAATTATCGTTGCCTAATACCTATAGACCTATTAGCACTTGAAGACCATCCTGACTTGCCTGAAACTGTCAATGATGTAGTTATGAACAATCGAAGCTATGCGCTGATTCTTGTGCAAAGATTTAGTAAGATAGCCGCGGCCAGTAAGAGTCTTAAAGTTCAGGGCTATTACAAGACTTGGAGTCCTGATTATTATAATCGTGTTGCAGGTTGGCGTGAAGCTTATGCACCTGTTGGTACTCCGCGCTCAATCGGCTATCTCGACGACAGAGCCACGAATAGTGATCCAGATCTGAGCTCCAACAACTACCCGTCCAGAACTCAAAACCAGGAATAGTAGATTTGTAAATGCTGTTCTTTTCGTAGCCCGGACCAAGATACAGATATTTGTAACCTTTGGCTTCGGCCCAGGTATGCTCGTGCTCAAGACTACGCAAACCCAAATGTGTATAGGGCTTTCTATAATCCCAAACAAACAGCACACTTTCTAAACTGTTAGCAGAATATCTACGTAATTTTGTATAGGCTGACAGTGTTCTGTCCTGAAAGTAGCCCATTATGGTGTCCCACTTTAGATATTCATTGACTTCAAAATACTTGTTATAATTTTTGTATTGACAGAACCTATCATACATTCTGTCTAAGATTTCGTAGTCAGGCGTGTCTATGATTTCCCATTCGTCATAATAAGAATAAGAAGCCGCGCTGAGTTTAATTCTCGTAGAGCGACTCTGATACCATTTAGGTTGGCCGTTGACTGCTGTGGCTAACCAACCGTTGTCCAAACACTGGTCGTGTTCTTCAGGTTTGACATCTATTAGCTGAGGCTCACAATAGATTACTTGACTTTTAGAGTGTGTGCCAAAAGGATGACTAAATATTATCTGCATATATAATATTTATGGAGTTTTATGGAGCCGAACAAGCCTTCTGTTAATCTGCACAACTGCTGGGATCCCCTTGAAGAAATTTGGTTAGGTGATGTATGGCCTGCCAGTTTCTATGACGACCTTGATCCCGATATTCGTGAATCTTGGTACAAGATTACCGAGATGAGCAAAGAAGATCTTAACAACATTCAACGTATTCTTGAAAGCTTTGGTGTTAAGGTTAGGCGTCCTGTTATTGATGAAAATAACAAACAAAAGTACGTCAATCCTAAGACAGGTAAGTTATACAAGCCTCCTATTACTCCCAGAGATCTGAACGGTGTCATAGGTAACACAATTTTCTTTGGCGAAAAGTATCTTGAAAGTTGCTGGCGTCCTTATCTCAATGAATATAGCAAAGACAGCGAAGTAAACTTACATTTACACGTTTCGGGTGCCAGTACCGTTAAGCTTGGCCGCGATATTTTATTTGATCGTTGGTTAGGCATGGACTATCACAGCGGTAATGTTACAGATCAAAAAGAAGTTATCAAGCGTATCAAACTTGACTATGCTTGGTTCAAAGAGCGTCTTGTGCCTAAGTTTACAGGCGATTATAGAATTCATTACTCTACATACGGCGGCCACAGTGATTCTTGTTTTATGACTGTTAAGCCGGGCCTATTGTTGGGTACAAAGTATTGGGAAGATTACGATACATTTTTCCCAGGCTGGGAACGTATAATGCTTACGGATCCAACTTATATCAATGACACAAAATGGAACGGACAAAACAACAATCGTTGGTTTGTACCTGGCGTAGACAACACAACACCGCAGTTTTCTAAGTACATTGAACAGTTCTGCGAAGATTGGATTGGCAACTATACAGAAACATATTTTGAAGTCAACAATATAATGATTGACCAAAATAATATGCTGTGCATGGGCGAGCATCCTACAGTGTTTGAAGCCATGCGTAAGAAGGGTGTTACCTGTCATATAGCACCTTTTAGAGCACGTACATTCTGGGACGGGGGCTTACATTGTATTACCTTAGACATTAGACGTCGCGGTGAACTAACTGATATGTTCCCTAACAGAGGGCAATACGGACCAAAGATTAAGAGTACAGAACTCGGTCCTAAGTTTGACATTCTGATGAATGAAAAGCCCAGCGGTAAAAACATTTACCATATTTGGGCTGACAAGAAAGAAGGCATTACAGATATGGAATTCTACAAGGGTATGAAAGAGTTTTTCCAAATTCTTGTATCAGAAGGACTGCTGGAAAGCTTTAGAATTACTCGTATGAAGTTGGGATTTAGATCTATTGATGCTTTGCCAGAGTGGCACATTATGATGGAATTTCAGACTATGCAACAACTTGACGACTGTTTTGCCAGAGTACAGCCGCAAGAAGGCGAATTGGAAGAAAAGCATCAAACATTTAACAAATTTGCTGTTAATGTTCAACATGCCCTATACAGAGACTGGCCAGATGGCTACTAAATATGATTGAGGAGAATAACAGTGAGTGTACAAGTTCCTGAAGGTTATACAGTAGCATGGCTTCTTAGAGGCATGGAAATTATTAGATCTATAGATCTTAACGGCCATAGTTTTAGGGACGTAATCTGCTCTATTAACTTTAGACTCAGAGTTATTAATCCCTATAATAGAACTGTTGCTATAGACAATAGTGTAGAGTTGCCTATAAATTCTCTCGACCCAAGCACATATACAGAGTTTTCTGCTTTAACTAAGGCTCAGGCCACAGAATGGTTTGAGAATCAGTTGCCCGAGGCTATTAGAGATCAAATGCTATCACGTGCAATAGCAACTCTGCAAAATCCAGACCATGTGTACTTTAGACAGGTTCCTTGGTACAATCAAGACCCTGCAGACATGGCAAAACCAGCTGACAATCGCTGAGTTTGGCCGTAACCGCATATTCCAAAAATCACTAAATAAAGGAATAAAGTGAGTTTTTAGGGCTATGACCACCAGCACCAGTACGTTATCAAATTACATTAGCAATATTGATGAAAAGTTCCCTCGTAAAGGCCAGGACAACCCCAGTCAGGGCTTTAGAGATAACTTTACCGCCATTAAGTCTGGTCTAACTGTTGTTCGAGACCAACTTACTGGTTTAAATGACAATACCATTGAAAAAGGCGATCCAAGCATTAGCCGAAAATTCAATGCAGACTTATATTCTAATAATTTAATTGGCGCTGAACTTACAAATCTACAGCTGGGCAACTGGACTCAACGTGTCTATACCCATGGAATTTCAAGCGGTACCGTAGAGCTTGCTTATACATCTACTAACTCACCTATTCATGTTATCCAGCCCTGGGGTACTGGTACTGTAACGGTTCAATTACGAGATTTCCCAGCGGATCAGTTTGCCGCAATGCGACTGGTCGTAAAGATTGCAAATACTCAATCATCAGTGACATTTGCTGATGTTGATTATATAACAAACGCCAGTAGATTGCCTAAGTTTACCAGTGGTGTAATGCGATTTGACACCACAGGTACTTTTGGTGTTGAGATCGCCAGCTTAACAGGCGATGAGTTTGAATTACACGATCTTGACTATAGACAAATTAGTGCGGCAGTTCAAAGTGTTAGCCAAGTTGGTATTACCGGCCAATTCAGTGACTTATTCAACGTTCCTATCGCAAGCACAACTACACAGGGTATTATGCAGGTTGGCACTGGCCTTAGAGCCACTGCTGGTGTAGTTAGCGTTGATACAGCTACAATTGCACAGATTAGTTCAGTAGTTACTGCTACAACTGCTACTCTCGGTGTTGTCAAGATTGGCAAGGGACTGTTAATAACAAACACCGGAACTGTAAGTGTAGATACTTCTACACAGTTTCAAGAAAAGATTGCTACAACTTCTACACTTGGTAGCGTTATAGTTGGCAGCGGTTTAGCTATTACTACAAGCGGTGTATTAAGTGTTGAAGGCGGTGTAATTGGCGCTACTGGAGCCGAAGGTGCTACAGGTGCTACAGGCCCTCAGGGTGCAACAGGAGCAGGTGCTACAGGAGCCGAAGGCGGAACAGGTGCAACTGGCGTCCAAGGTAGTACAGGTGCTACAGGTTTACAAGGACAAACAGGTCAAACTGGCGCTACAGGTTTACAAGGTGTTAGAGGATCAACGGGAGCGCAAGGCAGTACAGGTGCTACAGGTCTTACTGGCGCAACTGGCGATGCTGGCCAGTTTGGTTCAACTGGTGCCACTGGTCTTAAAGGTGATCGAGGTTCTACAGGTGCTACAGGTTTTGGAGCCACAGGTGCTACAGGTACACCAGGCGGTCCTGGTGCCACTGGTGCCACTGGACCAGTAGGTGCTACAGGTATTCCAGGTACTGCGGCTTTACAGGGCGGAACTGGATCTACTGGTTTACAGGGTGGTACAGGTGCTACTGGTTTTACTGGCGGTGTAACTTACGCTGTATCAAACACTGGCACTAACTGGGTAATTGCCGGACAGGTTAATCCTACATTAAGCTTATTAAGAGGATTCACTTATTACTTTAATGTAAACACACCTTTATATCCGTTCTATATTAAAACTACTGCAACTGTTGGCATGAGTGTTAACTTATATTCCAACGGTGTTACAAATAATGGTACCACTACTGGTTTACTATCCTGGACACTACCATTAGATGCTCCTCCAAGATTATATTATGTTGCGGCAAACACCGCAACAATGTACGGTAACATTGATATTTCAGACTTTGGTTTGATGGGTTCCACCGGCGCAACAGGCTTGCAAGGTGCCACCGGCGCACAAGGTTCTACAGGACCACAAGGTGCTACAGGTAGTGGTGCTACTGGTGCAACTGGTGCAACTGGTGCTACAGGACCAATTGGTAGTACGGGTGCAACTGGCTATGTTGGCGGTGTGCAAATAGATGTAACCAATGACGGTGCAAGCAATTACGTAATACTTGGACAAAATGATCCTACCATTTATTTGGCACGCGGTGTTACATACTTCTTTAATATCAACGCACCGGGGCATCCATTCTGGATTAAGGATACAATTGTTACAGGCTCGATGAATGCCTGGACAGACGGAATAGTTAATAATGGAACTGACAATGGTACAGTAGAGTTTACAGTACCAATGGATGCTCCAGATACTTTATATTACATTTGCCAGTTCCATGCGGCTATGCAAGGAACATTTGCAATATCTGATATTGGTAAAGTTGGTGCTACAGGTCCAATTGGTAGCACAGGTGCAACTGGTGCTACAGGCCCAGTAGGTGCCACAGGTGCTGGCGCAACTGGTGCAGAAGGCGGTACAGGTGCCACAGGTGCCACAGGCGCAACTGGACCACAGGGTTCAACTGGCGCTACAGGCTTAACTGGCCCAGAAGGCCCGCAAGGTATACAAGGCAATATTGGTGCTACAGGTGCTCGTGGTTCGACTGGTGCTACTGGATTCTTCGGTGCAACAGGTGCCACAGGCGAATTTGGCTCAACTGGTGCTACTGGTATGTTTGGTGCAACTGGTGCTACTGGTTCAGGAGCCACTGGTGCTACTGGCGAAAGAGGAGCCACTGGTGCAACTGGTTTCCAGGGTGCAACAGGTGAGGGCGCTACTGGTGCTACAGGTGCTACTGGGCCGCAAGGACCTCAAGGTGCTACCGGTGCGGGTGCTACTGGTGCAACAGGTATTGGATCGACAGGTGCAACTGGCTTTGAGGGTGCTACTGGTGCGACAGGTTCTGGTGCCACAGGTGCTACCGGTGCAAGTGGTGCAACAGGTAATCCGGGTGCTACCGGCGCTACTGGTAGTGGTGCTACTGGTGCCACTGGCGCAGACGGAGCTACAGGTGCCACTGGCGCAACTGGACAAATAGGTTCTACAGGTGCTACAGGTCCGGCAGGTGCAACTGGTGTAAGTAACGTTCCGGGTGCAACAGGTGCTACAGGACCACAAGGTCCGACAGGAGCCGGAGCCACAGGCGCTACTGGAGCCACAGGTTCTACAGGTGCTACTGGCCCACAAGGATCGCAAGGTAATCCAGGTTCTACAGGTGCTACTGGCCCTCAGGGACAATTTGGCTCTACAGGTGCAACAGGTCCAACCGGCAGCGGTGCTACAGGTGCTACAGGCGCCGAAGGAGCTACAGGTCCTCAAGGTTCAATAGGCGCTACAGGCGCTACAGGTCCCGAAGGACAGCAGGGTGCAACTGGTATAGGATCAAGTGGTGCTACTGGCGCAAGTGGTGCAACAGGTCCTGCCGGTCCACAAGGTCAAGGCGGAGCAACTGGCGCTACAGGTGCCACAGGTATTAACTGGCAAGGTGGCTGGAACACTTCAACATCTTACTTTGCTGGAGATGTAGTATTCTACAGTGGTAGTGCTTGGTACGCTACAACTAACCATTCTTCAACATCTACAACACCCGATCTTAACACAGGCGCTTGGGATCTATTGGTTCAACAGGGTGCAACTGGATTGACAGGTGCCACTGGTATTCCTGGACTTGCCGCGGCAGCTGGTGGTACTGGTGCTACTGGTTATGATGGTGCTACTGGTGCTACTGGCCCAACTGGTGCTACTGGCCCTGCAAGTAATATTCAAGGTCCTAACGGAGCTACAGGAGCTGAGGGCGCTACTGGTGCTACAGGTCCTGCCGGTCAAAGCGTTATTGGTGCTACTGGTGCTAAGGGCGTAGGCGGTCTTGAGTACATATTCAATTGGGCAACAAACTATCCAACTGGTGATGCTGAAGTCGGTACACTAAGATTTAACAGTACATCAACAGCAAGTATATACGAAATGTATATGGTTGCGGCTGATAAAACTGTAACCAATCAAGGTCCGTTTATTACTACCTGGGATGACTTACCTGCAGGTGGTTTAATTCAAATTACAGGACAACAAACTGGTACTACACTGTTAGTTGAATTAACTTCTACAATTGCTATAGTTTCTGGTGTAAGAACTGAATATGTTTTACCAGTGAAATGGATTGTTGGTGATATTCCTAACACCGGAACAGACGTTGTTGTAACATATTCAAGAACAGGTAATCAAGGTGCTACAGGTGCAACAGGACCAGCTGGCTTTGGTTACATGCTCCAGTCAACAACAACAAACTCCATGACTACTGGAACTAAGACATGGACATATACTCCTGCTGGTTTCCACGCTTATGGATTCAATCAGCGAGTAAGATTAAGTGTTAACTGGAACCAAGAACAAGACTTCTTAGAAGGTAGTATTTCAGCTCTCGATTATACCGCAAGTACAATTTCCGTTCTTGTAGACTTACACGGCGGTCTTAACGAGTTTGGGGTTAACACCGGTACATTCTATAATACCTGGTCCTTTGCTGTTGCGGGTGTAAGAGGTAGAACAGGAGCTCGCGGCGAAGCTGGGCCAATTGGTGCTACAGGTGCGGCAGCTGGCTATAATATGAGCTCCACTTCTACGGTGGCACTTGGCACAGGTACAAAGACTTGGATTGTAGATCCAGGCATTCAAAGTTATGGATTCAATGCAAGAATTCGTGCAAACGTAGATAATGGTGTAGAAACTGACTTTATGGAAGGTCGTATCACTTCCTATACCACAGCTACTCGCACAATGGTTGCATTTATCGACTTACACGGCGGTAGTGATGCAAATGGTGGATTTGGTGTTAATACTAACACAAATTACAGCACTTGGGCTTTCAATATTGCAGGCGAAAGAGGCAGAACAGGCGCCCAAGGTTTACAAGGTGCTATTGGTACAGCAGGTAATAAGGGCGATAGAGGTCCGCTTGGTTTAGGTTATGACGCAGAAAGTACTACATCATTTACTTTGAGCACAGGTAGTAAAACATTTGTAATTACTACAGGTACAAGTAACATTTACTACAGCGGAACTGATACATCAAATGGTTGGGTGTGGGATACTGCGTATCAGGTTAATCAAAAGGTTAACGTTATTCCAAATACAGCGGGCGGTGGCTTAGCTGGCGAATACATGACTGGTCAGATTACTGCTATCAACACTGGCCTACATACAATTACTGTTGATATTCTTAATAATCAGCTTAACACAGGCAGCACAAGAACATTATGGAACTTTGCCGTAGCGGGCGAGCCAGGACCCCCCGGAGTTGACGGTTTTGGTTTTATTATAGGTGCTACTGGGTATGATGTTTATGCTCCTGTTAATTTTACCACATCAACAGCCGCTTCAAATACAACAACCGGCGCCGTAATTATTAAAGGCGGTATCGGTATTGGCGGAAGTGCGTTTGTTGGAATATGGACTGTTCCTCAGAGTATGACATCAGCTACTGCTAAATCTTACGTAGGAACACCTACTGGTGCTATGATATTCTTAACTGGTTCTGGTTACGACAAGCCAGCTTATTGGAATGGTACTAAGTGGTATCTAACAGATAATACTCCGCTTTACTAATTCATAAATTTGTTGTACACTATCCCTATACCGTAAATAACATAAACTTTACGGTATAGGATTTATATGCAAGGTACAGTGTACAAAGAAAAATATCAAGACCACGATCTAATTCCAAATATTGAATATTGTCTTGACCAAGCTTTAGAAGAAAACTCAGAAATTCCGCAATTTGCTCTACAGATTAATGGAATGAGTGGTATTAAGTATCGCCATTTTATTAACAATTTTGTAAGGTCTTTGGAAGATCCAAGATATTTAGAGATTGGAACCTGGAAAGGATCGACGCTATGTTCAGCTATTGGGGGTATCCCTAATGTTAAAGCCTTAGCAGTTGATAATTTTGGATACGGTGGCGCAACTTGGGACGAAGTTCATTACAATGTAGATCAAGTAAAGGATGCATCTGCCGATATCCTTGTTCTTAATCAAGATTTCAAAGACTTTGATTTTACAGCACACGGAAAATTTAACGTTTATCTATACGATGGCGGTCACACTCAAGAAGAACATTATGACGCTATTGTAAGAGCTGTTCCCGCTCTTGAAGATACTGCACTTATTATTATAGACGATTGGAATAATCACGGTAATACTGTATCGCATATTAAGACTGGTACCTATGACGGATTAAGAGACGCTGGATTAAATGTTATCTATAAATTTGAAGTAGAAACTGGCGTTAATCCTCCATACCCAAGTCCGTGGCATAACGGCTACGGAGTATTTCTTGTAGAAAAGACCAAATGACAACTTTTTCACATTCAGGCACCTTTGGTGACCTAATCTATTCTTTAAACATTGTAAAATATCTCGGCGGCGGAGATTTTTATCTTCGTCTTAACAATATTGATAATATGGCCAAGAAAACTTTTGGGCCTCACGCTACTGCCGGTGATCATTCTGGCGAAATGACAGAGAGGCAGTTTCATAGTCTAACTGACTTTATGAAAATGCAACCATATATCAAGAGTTGGAACATTTACAATGGCGAACACATTGACTATGAATTAGAAGAAGCTGGTAAAGAAATTACCAAGCAACAAAGCAATTATACTTTTTCATATGCTCGATTTGCTGGTGTGGATCCCATGGTTGATGTTAAACATTTTATGTTTGACCCCTGGCTTACTGTAGACGATCCAATTAAGATTCCTAATAAGCCTATAGTTGTTAATAGAGTTAACAGGCATCTTTACGGCTGTGAAGCGTATCCTCCTAACTGGAAAAATTTCTTTAATAGAGGATTGCTCGAGCAAGCAGTATACGTTGGTATGCCGCACGAACACGAATGGTTTGAAAATAATTTTCAAGTAAAGATTGATTATTATAGAACCTACGACATTCTTGAATTAGCTCGTGTTATTGCTGGCGCTGAACAGTTTATTGGCAGTCAAAGCCTTTGTCTAAGCCTTGCTATAGGTTTAGGAAAAACATTCTTCTGCGAATGTAGAAAAGATATGCCTATTCAAAATAATGAATGTTACTTTGTGAGAGCCAATGGACACTACTTCTAAAACATTTAGTCACAGCGGAACACTCGGTGATGTTCTGACTGCACTTTGCCTTGTTAAGATTTTAGGTGGCGGCAAGATGTACCTAAGACTGCATAACATGGACAAAATGATACAAGAAAAGCTCGGATGGCCCGACGCTGGTGTACACAGCGGCAGAATGACATTAAAAGACTTTGAAATGTTGGCGCCATTGGTACGTAGTCAAAGCTACATTGAAAGTTTTGAAATTCATAATGGCGAACATATAGATTACGAATTTGAAGAAGTATGCAAACATCATCAAGCTAATGGTGTATGGCCGAGAAATTTTTCAAATCAATATGCGGCGGCTCTTAAAGTCGACCCTGAACAGAATTTTGAAGCTCTGCAACAACAGCCTTGGCTTGAATGTAAGGATCCTATTAAAATTCCAGGTAGACCTATTGTTATAAGCCGCAATGAAAAATATTTAGATGGTGCTCCTGTTTATAATCCCATTTGGAGAGAATGGATTGATTACGGTTTAGCGGATAGATGTGTTTTTGTAGGACATGAGAAGGAACATGCCTGGTTCCAAGAATTATACCAATGCGAAGTTGACTACTATCACACTGAAGATATGCTACACCTGTGTCGTGTGCTTGCTGGATGTGATCTTTTTATTGGCAATCAGAGTATGCCGGGAACAATGGCTTCAATTGCACTTGGCAAAACAAGTAGGATAGAATTACGTAAGAATACCGAGCTATCCAACAACGAATTTTTCTATCCTTACAGGATTAATGTTTCATATTTTTGATTTGTTCCTCGAGGAGCATTTTTACCATTTCAATTGCTTCTTGAGGATTCTTTCTGTAAGGTAACCTTACTGAAATACCGCCAGCTTCTGTCCAAGCTTGACAATTATCTAAACGGTCGTCTACAAGAATATCACCGGGGGAGCAATGTACTCGCTTGTCTTTGCTGTAAGGACCAAACATAACCGGGATTTCAGGGTAGTGATTTTGAACCCAAACAATTTTATCGTAAAACGCATAGGGAAAATCATTACCTGAAGGAATAGCAGTTAGAAAAGCTAAATCCCAACCGCATTTATCCCTAAACTGCCTTGCTAAATCTACTAACTCGTCGGCCCAAGCAGTTTTAGGTAAATCTTTAAACCATCGTTTATTGTTTCGGATCTTAATCCAATCTTCTAACTTCCATTTATGGCTTCGAGGATCTCTATCATAGCCAACATATATCATTGCGGCTTTGTCGAAGTCTGCGACTACACCGTCCATATCAAGATAAAAAGTATTCATCGTTTTATTATAAAAGAAAAAGTCTGAGATTTCAACCCCAGACTTCTTCAAATTTCTTTAGTGCCAGTTGTCTGGCTAACCAAAGTCTAAATTTTACGTAATCACTAAGTTCTTCTTCCTCATCCTCAATTGGTCTATATCTAAAATTGTAATTAGTACGATAACCAGTTAATATGTCTTCGTCATCAATAAACAATCCAAAATTTGACCCGCCGAGGATAAGTGACTTTCTTAAAGGATTACTTCTTAGGAGCTTCGGCTTTGGTATCAGCTTTCTTTTCAGCAGGTTTGGCTTCTGCTTTTGCGGCGGGCTTAGCTGGCTCACTTTTGGCAGGCGTAGCTGTTGCGGGTGCAGGAGCGGCCGCGGCAGGTTTGGCATCAGCTTTCTTTTCTTCTTTCTTAGCAGGCTCAGCGGCAAATGCGCTTACTGCAAACAAACTGGCAATTAAAGATGCAACTAATTTCATTTTGATATCCTTTTTAATAGCACAAGAATTTTTCTTGTGTACTTATAATAACGCCTTATGTCTATAAACCGTTTACAACTTTAGTGTAAGTTTATCATCCATAAGGTCATTAATTGCTGTCATTAGATCGCCAATTTTACCGCTGTTTCTAAGACTTTTGAATACCAAATTTGCTTCACTAAATTCGCCTTCAGAATTTAAGCCCTGTTGTCTATAATCTTTAAGCATTGTCTTTAGTTTCCTTAGGACATCAATATTTTGAGATTTGATAGTATCGTCAATTACTTTAGTCCATTTTTTAACTTCGTCAATAACAAGTTGTTTGTTATAGGAAACTTTAGTAGGATCCGGTTTCTTTAACCAGCTTCTGTTCAGCAAACTGTAAACTGAACTCACACCCGGCTTTAACTTGTCTTCTACATATACTTCTACAGGCACACCTTTAATTTTAATATCGTGATTTTGTTGCCAAAGTTTTCTCTTTGCATCAAATAGCTCATCTACTTCTCTATCACATTCTACTTTAGAAAAATCTACAATTAGATGTAAATCTAAATCACTATAGGGTGTGTAGTTATAATTTGCCTGACTTCCTGATATAATTAAATCTTCAACATCAACAGGTACATCTAAGTAATCATAAAATGCTCGTGCTATTTCTAATAGTTTAGCATGAACTTCTGGTCTAAGATCTGCGTTTTGCCATAGACGCTGATTAAGTTCTTGATGTTGGGCAACGGGTTCGACAAACTCAGTAATTTTCATGATATAATATTTATTGCTTAAATATTGCGATGAAAGGATCGTTGAATCTTACAGGACATATAATTGTTTCCCAACCCAAAGGAATAGAAAGTGTTTTTTCTAAGGGTGTTATTCTTGTCGCTAAACATAACGCCGAAGGGGCATGGGGTGTTATGATAAACAAACCTACTAACCGTGTTAATTTAGGGCAGGTAATGAAATCAACGGGAATTTCTTACAACAGTAACGATCCTATCTATGTAGGCGGCCCGGTTGACACGCATAGAATTCACGTAGTACATTCATTAGACTGGAAAAGTCCCAACACAATTACAGTTACTCCAGATATTGGTATAACCAGTGAAATGACTGTTATGGCAGCTATTGCCAGTAACGATGGTCCTAATCTTTATAGAGTATGTGTAGGATTATCTGGTTGGACCGCAGGACAACTTGAGGGCGAGTATAGAGGATTACCTCCATGGAAGCCCGAACATCGATGGTTAGATGCTCCTGCTTCTATAGAAGCAATTTTTGAAGCTAAAGAAGATGATCAATGGGAAAAATGTATATCCATTGTTGCATCAACTAAAGTTAGCGACTGGCTTTAATCCTTTTCAGGCTGTATTTTCTTAATCAAATCTTTAATTCTTGCTGTATCAGCAGTACCGCGAACCTTAGGCACAGCTAATCCCTCAACCGGCTCTCGAGATTTAATTTCCCCTGTTTCGTTGTCGACAACTGTACTGGTTTTCTTTAAGCCATCGAGCACAGAAGAAGCTGGGCGACTTGGCTGGTCATCTTCTTCATTTAAGTCCTTAATACGCAGACTTTCTACATCAAATTCAAGATCAACCTTCTGACCAACACCGCTCGACGAACGTGTCTTCATAAACTGAATTTGATATCGACCACGTTCGCGCATAGCCCTGCTTGTAAAAATACCAATCACGTTGTCAGCAGTTTGAATCTTACTCAATCCGCCCGAAATATGACTATGATCGAATTCAATTTCTTCAACTGCTGAACGGTTAAGCTGACTTGCAGTTACAACCACTGCCTGCGTTTCCATTGCCAAGTTACGCAACTCTTCAGACACATATTTGTCTTTAACGAACAAATCCGAAGGCGAAACCTTAACAGACAGAGGCATCATAAGGTCTAAGTAGTCTACAAGAATAATGTCAGGTTTTTTGCCTGTTTGCACCTGATATTCCTTAAGATATGCACGTAAATCATTACAATTTTTGCCGGAAGGAAGGTATTTTATCTGGATTCCTCCCGCTCTCTTTCCTGTGAGCTTAACCTTCATTTCAACATCGTCAAGGCTTTTGAAAATGTCTTTGGACGGAATGCCAGTGATCATACTATCAATACGCATACCTACAAGTTCCTCAGACAACTCAAATGTAAAATAAATTACATTCAAATTTTGTAATGCGAAATTAACACCAAGATTAGCCAAGAACAACGATTTACCGCCGCCTGAACCAGCACACCAAATATTCAATTCGCCGCGCTTAAAGCCGCCATAAAGTTTCTTATCAATACTTGGATAACCTGTGGAAATTTGACCATTGTTGTCTTTCAGCTTCATTAGTCGAGCACGTGGGTCATTAAAGTAGTCTGTACCCATATCTCTGTTAAGACTAATTTGTATTGCGTCTTTGACTAATTTCTCAACAGGATTATAATCACCTTTTTCTAAAAGGTCTGCACTCTGTAAAATTGCTCTTTCTAATGCTTTGTGTCTACTGAACGTTTCAAACTCGTTCATCAACCAATCATAATTTTCTTTTGGAATATCGTGTGCAGATTTAAAATCAGTTCCGCAGGTACTGTTCACTATGTCCAGTTCCGGCATGACTTTGTATTGATCTACATATTCTGTAATGAACTTTGCAGAAGTTTGGAACTTGCGATCAAAGTTGTTAGGATCAAAAATATTTTGGCAACGTACAAACGTTTCTGCATCTGCCAAAAACATCTCTAAATAGACACGCTGTACTTCTTGATTGTAGTTAGACATATTCTAATTTCTTCTTTAGTAATTGCTTTTTTATCTCGTTTGTTTCTTTGTATTGTAAAATTGTGAATAATGTATATATTCTTCCGTATCTCTGAACGGCATCTGCAACGTCTTTAACGCCGTCGCCCCACTCTGGCATACTAACTGCCCATCCGTGAGTGATTGCGGCTTGAACAAGTTTAGCACCGGGTGCATCTTTATCAGGAACAACGATGACCTCTTTGTTCAATCTATTGATACGAGCAATTTGAGTTTCGTTAGGATCATTAGTCATAATTCCTACACCATCTATAGCAATGGCATCAAACTGTCCTTCTACAACTATAACATATTTTCTGTCATAGCTCTGCCTATCTATATTAAAAATATAGCCCGGCTGACTTTCTGTTAGATATTTAGGCTTGCCATCTTTAATTTTTCGCCCAGTCCAACCTACTATTTTTCCGTCTTGATAAAAAGGAATTAGTATCCTATCTCTGTATCCCGGCGCATAACTCCAGTGCCAAGGGTACCAGTCAAAGTCCATTCCTCGATGATTAAGGTACTTAAAAACTTCGAGCAGGTCTTTTTCTACATCCTCCGGAAGGTCACTATTAGCCCAGTCTTGTAAGCTCATAGTCATGTCCGGTAATGGTTTTTCATCAAGATCAAAAGTTAGTTTTTTGATCTCTACTGGAACATCTTCTTTTATCTTTAAGGCATATAAATTAAGCTTTTGAATATCTGTCTTAGGAAGATTAAGATATTCAAACATGAGCTTTGTATTTTTGCTCAACAATTTACCAGGTTGCCAACCTGCTGAAAAATTACAGTTAAAACAATGATACTGGAATCCTTCATTTTTAAAAAGCACACCACCTCGTTTTCGAGTATCAGTGCTTTCTCCGTTATGGACACAACAGGGAGCATCAAAACTTACCCAACCCGATGGTGTGGATTTTTTATTCAGAGGTAAGAAGCTCTGTAAAGTGTCCAGTATGAGATTCATACTGTTATTTTAGCTTCTATATTGGATTTTGTCAATTTTTCCGTTTGGAAAATACTCCGTACCGGGAGTAGGATTACCGGGCATAGATGGGCTATAGTAATTGGTTACCCCATCACTATCGGGTATCCATTTAATTCTAACATCGCTCCATAATCCATCGGCGTTAGCATAAACAGTACCGGTAGTTGCCACAGTATATGTAAGAGTGTTAAGGGTAGCATAGTTAGCAAAAGTTCCAGGATTGTTTTCTAAGGTTCCCTGTACTAATACTTGACCTTTGAATCCGTTTAACCTGATAGCAACAGTGGTAACTTGATTAAATTCGGGATAAGATCTAAGATTGCCGGAATAGAAATTATATTTCAGTTCTGAATTATTATAATACTTTTGCCAGCTTGTAATTTCTTGGGTAGGCTTAGGTGTAGGGAAAAGTTCAGCACTAACTTTTGCCTGACCGTTTACAGAATAATAAACACTACTGTAGGTGCTTAGATTAGCGCCGTCAAAATCTGTTTCAGTTACGCCAAAGTTATATAGACTTATATCAATGTCTCTTAAGTCACTTTCAGTCAGGGTAAGTAAAGCTAATCCTCTGGTAGCAGTAGACACACCGTCGTCTGTTATCTCCAATGGCTTGCTTATTAGGAGATTATTATTGGTGCTGTCGTACATTGAAAATACGAAATTTTTCTTAAAAGTGATTGCTGTGCCTGTAGAAATATTTTTAAGAATAGGGCTTAGGAATTGATCTAATGTTGGATTATATGCAGGATTTTGATTAGCAACAGTTACTTCATTACCAGATATTTCAGCTACGTAGGTACCAGGTTGAAAAATTTCACTATCAGATTCCACAGAAGGAAACATACCTAAAGCAATGCCTGCCGCAGATGCAAGAGTTAATGTAAATGTTGCAGAAGTAGTTAAACCAGTAGTAGTACTTTGTGATTTGATCCTAACAGGCTTTTGATCAGCATTTTTAAATTGTAGTTGTACCTTATTTTTAACACCTTTTTGAAATTTTAAGTCACGCTGATACATAGTATTATAGGCTCCACGTATACCATCATCCAAATTGACTTGTATGTCGTACAAATTGGAATATAAATAAACTGGTAATTTTTGCATACCTATATTTATTGTAATGACAGCTAAGGACGGATTCCAGAAAAAATTTCCCTTTATAACGTGTATCAAAACAACAGATAATGAATATGTTGGGATCCTTATCAACCTCGATGAAAATGTTGTAAGTATCTATGATTTGAGCATTATAAAAACTGAAGAAGAAAGACGCTTATTTTTAGAGATGGGCGAAGTTTGGTGGTGGGAAAGTAATAGAAAAATACCTATAAACATTTTCCTTAAACAGGAAATGACAATGTTTAGAAGTTATATTAAAACTTTTAATTCTAAGGACGTTGAAGTATTATTCGGTCCTATAGTTAACCTTAGCGAAATAGCTGAAAAGCGAGTAAAACGCAAGAGTATTCAGCTTGTTAGAAAAGTCACGAAAATCCGTAACTAAGTTTTTCGCAGATTAGATTCATTTGCACAACCACAGCGGCCGCATAAGCTGTAGCGTGTGACTTCTTAAAATAATACTCATCTGTCTCCGGTTTGGTCCAAACCTCGTTCATCACCGTAGTCCAATCTTTCCCAATCAGATAACGTTTCGCGGGGCGTATCATAGCCAAAACTGCCGCAAGTTGGGGTATCGTTGTTGGCTTCATCGCTCTTAAGACTGAACCATGACCGTTTACGTGAAATAACAAATTTGTGAAATCGTCTTGCTCCAGTAAATCCCATAATGGCTCTGTCTCCAATAATTGTTGAAGGTGTTCTTCGTTTCGAATATCTTTATATATCCCAACGTTTAGAAAATCTATTTTAAAATATCCTCTATCCTCTGCTTCTTTGTAATCTATTGAAGCAGTTTCGGTAATAGCATTATAGGGGATAGGTTGAACGTAGATACCTGTATTATGTTTGGCATTTTCAAGCCTTGCAGGCACATGCTTGATAATTTCAAGTACCTTATTTCTATCGTAAAAGTCAATGTCAATATCAGGCATGTTGAATTTCGTATAGGCTTGGTGTATAATTACCTCTATGCTGTACTGAGATACTTCCTGCTTTGTTAGCAAATTCAATTGCTTTGTCTAATCTCTTAGTGTGCATGTATGCAAACACCAAGGAAGCAAAAAATGTATCACCTGCACCACAGACATCTACTACATCAACTTGACGAGCAGGATAAACTTTGTTATGATACATAGCACCCTCTGAACCCAGAGTTACAATAAGATTTTTGTAATCAGAAATTCTATTTTTGTATTCTGTTTCATTAATCTTAATGATTGAACCTTTGAATCTACTCAAATTATTTTTCTTAGTATCAATGAATACTGGTCCAGAAGCTTGGGCAAGTATTCTTTCTATATCTACATAGGATAAAAAACCTTTATTGTAGTCTGATATTACTATAACATCATACTTGCTTAAGGGCAAATTAGTCTTTCCATCCCACAGAGGAATACTTGGTTCATCATCTACTCGAAGGAGATGTTGCCCGGATTTTGAGTCAATGTATCTTGTTTTTTTAATTATACCTTCGTTGGTTACAAAATCTGGATCCCAACCTAAGGCCCTAAAGTTAGCCAAAACATTAGAAGCCATGCCATTAGTTGTATAATGATTTTTAATTTTAAGTACAGGCACTGGTGCTTCTGGACTCAGTCTTTCACAACTGCCAATAAAATACTCGTCAACGCAACTATCACCGATCAGTAATACGTTGAATGATGTTGGTTGTTGAATAATCTCCGACTCTGTCATAATAGATTACTTTCTTACAATACTGTTCTGCTGTGCCTGGTTTATCTCGTTGCCAGTCACTTCCCTTAACGTAAACGTTGGGCTTATATTCTTTCATAATATTGATAAGTTCTTCTTTGCTGTCAAACAGCATTACGAAATCAACTGGTTTCAAATTATATAGAAAGAATTTCCTATCTTCTTGATTATTAATTGGTCGCGTGTCGCCTTTTAATTCTTTAACTCTTCTATCAGTGTCTATTGCAACCAATAGTTGATGTCCTTGACTTTTTGCGTAGTTAAGGAGTTCAAGGTGCCCTCGATGTAAAATATCAAAGGTTCCATTAACCATAACTCTTATGGTATCTTCGCTTCTTGACATATTTCTTTAATTAATGCTGTATCTGAGGGTTGGTCTTTAAACCTTCGCAACCAAAATGGAATATCTAATGCAGGTGTTATTAGTTCTAATTGTTCGTCATTAAATTTAGCTAATAATTCTTTCCCACTATCACAATTTAGCAGTACCCAAGGACTAACATAACCATTTCGAATATCATGGACTGCTCTGTTCAAATTGACATACAAGAAATAGTGTTCAAAACTTGCTCCACTATTATCTCCCCAATCCATCATATGTTTAATTGTTCGCTGGACTGCGGTTTCAACAGGTTCTACTTTTAATAATTCAAAAAGATATTGCTCATACAATTCGTCACGGCACCAATGGTCAAGTTTTACTCCGCTTTTTATTACGTAGTCAACAAATCTCTCTGGATGGATTGGATTTACATTGTTAACAAAACTTCCAAATTTTACAAATGCATTGTAGTAAGAGCTTTTGCAAAACTCTTCGTATGTTTTTTGTTTTCGAGAGTTCTGTGTTAATTTGTAAAATTGATTAAATGCATAAAACCCTGTTTGAACTCTTTTCTCATCCTTTTGCATCGCACGTCGCTTTGGCTCGCACATGTGGGCGAACAGAGTTTTTTCTTTCATAAAACTCTTACCACAGTGGATGCAATTAAATGGTTGATCAACGAGTGCTATCATCTTTACTATGAATTGTACCTATACACTGGCAATGCATACTTTTTGTTTTGCCAAGTTTCTTTTTTAAATTTAATCTCTAAACGTGTCTTACTACGATAAATTCTTGTATCGACAAATTCGGGGTCGCCAATGCCATTAATTCGCATAGATTCTGTCAAAAATTGACAATTTTCGTCTAAAAAATTAAGATTTAGATTCTTAATTTTAAAGCAACACAGTGAACAGTCGAGACTTGTTTTTTCTCTTACTATTCCAATTAGATAGTATTCTTTGACCGTTTGAACTTTTTGTAGCCACCCTTCCACAAACAAATTCCAAAGGGCCTTTTTATCCTTATTTTTGAAAAAATCATTGGTTCCTGATTGGAAAGACTGAAACATACTTGCTTCGGCGGTAGAAGGGGACGAATGGTTAGTGATGCCAACTCCTTTTACATCACACCCGATGTCCTTACCGAGCCTAACGTCGATGATAGACTTGCCGGCGCCACACCACTCGGCGCCAGGAATTGACTCTGAAACCACATACTCCCACTGTTCTTTGCCTAAGGCCAGTGGATACCCCTTGGCGATATATTTTCGCAAAGGTTTGATAATTTCGTCCATTTCTGATTGGAAAGTCTTTGAAAAATTCTTGCCGAGAAGGTCATTAATTTCATTGACAGTCATTGGAACAAGGCAAAAGTTATTCATATTCTTTCCTTTGTTTTTTGTCGAAACCGAGGCTGTCAAACAAATTTTCAATATCTTGTTTAGTCATCATACTGGCCAACAATTTGATTTCGTCCATCTTACGTGCCGGGTAGATTTCGGCCAGTAATTTTTCAATTTTGTTAACCTTCTCTTTAGGATTCAACTTGAGATAGGTATACCTCAAGCTTACACCAACACCACAACTTGCTGTTAATTTCCACAAAAGTGGCTTGTGATTCTTACTCAGTGTCCAGTGGTCTTTATTGACTAATTCATTAACTCTATCTATGACAAACTCATATGTTTCTGCATCAGTTTGAGGATTACCGACATAGCGCATCAAGATATAGGGACTAAATGCTTTTTTTTCGTCGTCGGTGAGATTATCATAAAATTCATGATTTCTCTGGTTAACTGCATTCAGTTCTCTACCAATATCAAGTTTTGCTGCCATAGTCTTTTGTAAGGTAATATATCATTATAGCATAGTCAAGGGCTTTTTGCAATGCGGGATTTTTCTTAGACTCTTTCCTCATGTCTATAAAAAGGTTATGTTCGTCTAAATCCTTTTGGCCGTCACTGACATGGTATCCTATAAGGGTTTTGTTGTTGGTACCAGCTTCTCTCGCATAGATAGTCTTCCCATTGTCCGGGCTTTCATAAATGTACGTTGCTCCTGGTTTTAAACTTCCCATTTTACCAGCACTTTGTATAATTTACAAGTTCACTTTGTCTACTTACTTCCTTAACAAAAAAGGCACAGAGTGGTTCCTCACCAGAAGTAAGTGGTGTAGTAAGTAATTGGCCAGACCGCATCTTAGGGAAATACCATTTCACATCTTGATAAACGTTGATGATATCAATCTCATGGAATTCTGGTTTAAACCCTGTTAAAGGATTGAAGCAATAGGTTTTAAATCCTCGATCGTTCAAGCTGGTTAAGGGCAACACCTCCATATCGGGGCCTTCTGGGTCTCCCACAATTGTACACCAATCAAGTGGCATATTAACAGTATATGGCCCAATTTTTAGGACTGCGGCAGGAGCAGTAAAACTTTCAAGAAAAATTAAGGGAATAAAAAAGTAATCTGGATTTTGAGGATCAGAATTATCAAAAACAGAAAACCTTAGGTCATCATCTAACTCTTCGGGAAGGTCATTAAGGTAATAGGTTTTATTTTCCAGTGTTAAAATTTGCATTAATATTTGACTTTCTCAACGGTGAACGGATACTGCGCTTCTTTGTAATAGCGTTTTCTATCCGTTAAGTGTTTTTTAGCATATTTCGAACTTGCAGTCAAGTCCCAAATTTCTACGTGGTCCTTATCTTCAGCTTTTCTAATGCCTCGTCCAATAGATTGTATAACCCTAACAAAGCTTTTTCCGGGCTCCAAAAGAACCAGATTAAAAATCCGAGGAATATTAATACCCACAGCGGCCACACCGTAAGTCGCCACAATAATCTTGTTATCAGCTGTTTGAATTTCATTATATTCTTCTTTTCGGTCTTTAGTTTTTACTTCCCCGGAAATAAAAACTGCATCTTGAATTTGATTACAAATAAATTTTCCTGACTCAATTCTGTCTACGAGTACCAGGGTGTTACCATTTTGAGAAATTTTTTGAATTTTGTCACTGATAAACGTCATGCGTTCTTCGTTAGTGACCAAATATTTTAATTCTGCCTGATAACTTTCAAATTCTTTCCATTCTTGAGTTTGGATTATATTTACATGGCATGCACTAAGCACACCTTTTTCTTGTAATTCATGAGCTTTTACTCTATGTACAACTTCTCCCAGTGCCGCACGAATATTTTGAAAATCAATATCGTCTTTTGGCACGGTGCCAGTCAATCCCCAACGGATAGGAGCGTTGCTCATATTTTGAGTTAACAGTTTTTTCAGGACATCGGCTTTGGCCATATGAACTTCGTCAACCATTACTGTTTGAACTCCATCCAAAAAATCAGCAAGGCTTAATAATTCTTCATCATCCTTCGATTTTTTCTCAAGGATGTTCAAACTTTGCCAAGTGCAAATTGTATGTGTTCGTCCAAGCTCTTTTCTATCGCCGTAATAGACACCTACGTCTAATCGACAATTTATAAAATCTTCTTCTGTTTGTTCCACGAGACTTTTGTTTGGAACAATAGTAATTGTCCTACCATATTTTTCGCAGATTTTTGCCAAAGTTGCAGTGGTAATGGTCTTCCCAAAGCCAGTGGCGATTTCTTGAATACACTGTGGATTCTCGAGAAACTTATTGACTACTTCAACTTGGTCGTCTCGAAGCCGAATTGGTTGCCCTGCAAACCTATGTCCTTCTGGCCAGGTCAATTCTCCCCAAAAATCTTCAGAAATTTTAGCAAATTTTAGGTCTGTAGCAGGTCGACGATCGTCAATAATTGGATCATAACCTTTATTGACTAAAATCTCAACAACCTCTGGTAGCAGGCTCATGAAAGTGGCGCCACCGAGACCAAAGAACGACGTACATCCATCCCACCTTCCAAGCCTATAAGCTGGTAGATACCTTGCTTTTTGGTCAAAAAACTTGAATTTCTTAACTAAATCTTTTCGAGTGTCTAAATCTAATCCTTCAATCTTGACATTGACCTCGTCTTTAATAATGATTGTACAATTAGACATTTGTTAGTTTCGATGTTTTTTGATTATAGTAAATTATGCCTGGGTAATCTTGCAGATATGAACTCAAACTATAGTGGGCACCACCACGCTGATTAAGGTTAATAACAGTTTCAAACTGAATATTGCTTTTTACAACTGGCTTAGGTAATTTTACACTAATAACTACAACTTTAGTAGACTCGGTCACTGGATTATTAAGTCCAAAACTTCTAACCAGTTCATTAAAACTCTTATCAGTTGAATTGTCAGTTCTAAACATTACTGAAATTTCGTCTTTTTGTATACCTCTCGACAAAAGGTAATTAGACCACTTTTTCAATTGCTGAAATTCTTGACCAATAGGTATAACAAGTAGTGTAGGACCACTGTATTTTATAATATCATCAAAGAATTCAATAGGAACAGTAGAGGAATCTACTATTTGAGCTTCCAATGACGTACTATCGATAAATTTTTCAGTCACCTCATTGAGGTTCAGTGTTTTTATGTCAGAATATACATCTTCGCTTTTAACAGAGATACAATATTTCTTACAATGAAACAATACTTCCAACAAATCATTTGAGCTTGCTTGAGGAATTGAAGAATGAGCGTTGATAATTTCATACTTTCCTTCTCTCTTAACAAGTTGAGGAATGTGATCTTCAAAATTATCCATTATTTCAGAGATGGATTCAGTGTACTCTTTGAAAATGTCGCATACTTCGAACTCGTGGTCAATAATTTCTTTGTTTACAAAAAGAATATTACTCTCAGTTACCGGTAGTTGCCAGCATTTCTCATCCTGTGACCATTTTCCAGAATCAAAAGGTCGATTTTTTGCCAAAGATTTGATAGCAGTGATCGTCTTCTCATTGAAGGGGAAAAATATTTTGATAATTTTCCTTGTCTCTGGGTCAATTTCAATTTTCTTAGAAGAAGTTACCAACTGCCTGATGCCAAATTTGAGGGTGGGAGCCGCAAGTTCTTTGCTTAGGTCCTGTCCAAAGGCAATCTCCAGGTGTTGTCGATATTTTCGACAAATTCCCACCATAACATTGGCCTGTTTTTGGGTCAATGGCTTACTCAAGTAGTTAACTTGATTAGCAATGCTCGCAACTAACGGCGCATCTTTGCTGGATAGGTGTATATTAGTCGTTGCAAACAACCATTTGCCTTCACCTGCAAGACAATCTATCATTTCTTCGAGATGAATCATAGTTGAACATCCTCCATACCGGCTGTTCTCAACTTAATAATGTTAGATAGCTGCCATTGCTTGATATCTAACCCTTTAATTATACCAAGCCACTGGTTCCTGAGAAGGGCAAATTCGTTAATAATCTTTTCCATATCAACAACATCGGCTTCTCCGTCAACATATTTCTCTACGTCACGGCTACTTAAAGCTCGTTGGTAGTTTTCGAGGTACTTCTTAAAGGTTTTTGATCTTATGCGACGAAGCTCAATGTTAAGATACTCAAGAATGCCTTCAATTTCTTGAAGTTGATTGAATCTATGCTCCACAATACCAGGTAAAGAAGCAGAGGCCTTCTCTACGTTTCCGTAAATCTTGACCTCTTTCTTTGCTTCTTCGAGTTGACTAAAGTAATAATCGATACAACTGGGAAGATGAGCAATATCTTGACTCACCTTTGTATACCAATTCATCAATAATCCTCATCTTCCTCGTTGTAGTTGTCATCTTCGTCTTCTTCGTACTCTTTTTCTTCATCAAGAACGTTTTCAATAGCCGTATCGAGATGAGGATCATAGCCTAAGAAGCCTTCGAGCGTGGAAGCATCAATATCTTTACCTAAAAGAAAGTCAACATATTGAGCTGCCGCCATTTCTTTGTTTTTGTCTGAAATATACTCGCGAAAAGTATCCCAGACTTCCATTACTAAACTTTCGTCCATTACGCTTCCTCAGTTTCAATGACAGGAGGTTGAGTTAAAGATGTTTCATCCCATTCATCCATGATGACCTTGAGCTTATCTTCGGTCCAATTCTTACGGAATTCGGAAATGACTTCTCCTGTCGACTTACTTATGTATTGTAGCTTATTTCCGCTCTTTTGCACAAGGCCTTTTTTCTCAAAAAGATCCAAAAGACCAGAAGTAGGAGCCATTCCTGTTGAATAGGGAATTTTAACCTGAACCGATTCGAAAGGTTTAGCGTATCGAGTCTTCATAACTTTACACGCCGACCGAATACCAAGGACATCACTGACCTTGTTACCATCTTCATCTTCTTTGAGCTTGAGTTTCTTCATAGCAACCACAATGCTCGAAGCATAAATGAAGCCTTGACCGCCTGAGATCTTGTCATCTGGGTCAAACATGTCCTGACTGGCGTAAGTATGATTAGTACAGACCAACCCTACATTATAACTACCGAACATATTAACACAATTACGAACCAGTGCTGTCAGTGCCTTAGGTTTACGACCCATATCACCTTTCAAATCACCTGCTTCAAACTGGTTAATGTCTGTAGGCGTAAGCAACATACCAAGACTATCAATGACAAATAGAACCTTTGGACGTTCTTCCAAAGCCATTGCCTTGAATTCTTTCATGAACTCATTAATAGTCTTAGCAACGTCGTCAATCATTGCCATGTTGAGCTTTAACAGCTTACTTTCGCCGGTATCTACACCAAGTGCCTTCAACCAGTCTTCATCAAGTGCGTTTTCAGAGTCAATTAGAATGACATAGATGCCTTGCTCTTGAGCATGACGAATTAAATTTCCAGAACAGATGTAAGATTTGCCTGCACCGGACTCACCCGCAAATACAGTAACCTTGCCAAGAGGTACACCCTTGTAAAAATCACCGGAAATGAGGTAGTTAAGGGCGTAATTGCCTGTAGAAATCCAATCTGTAGGATCATTAAATCCTACACCAAGCCCATCAATGGATTTGGTGAGGGATTTACGGAATTTAGAGATATCAAATGCTTTTCCCATTGTTTATCTCCTTATTCGGATTTGTTACGATTACGAATCATTGCCAAAATGTCTTGAGCACGACTACCGGACTCTGACTTAGGCGCAGTTTCCTCTACATTGGACTTTTCAGCAACTTTGGCCGCGGGTGCTGGAGCCGCTGTTTCAAAAGGGGGATCGTCATCTTCCACTGGAGTTGCGACCTTGGACGCAGTTACACGACTACCGCCTTCACTGTTGCCACCGCCCATACCTGCCGGCTTGAAATACTGACCCCAACGATCCATGTCAAATGCTTCGCCATCGACAGAAGCTTCAAACATTTCCTTCATGACCTTGAGCTCAACATCTCCGGGCTTCTTAGGCAAGAAGTCCTTGAGATTAAACTGACCAAACTGCTTAATTGCCGCATTTTCTTCTTCGCTCAAGGCACGCTCACGACGAGCCCAGTTTGAAGTTGAATAGTCTGCGTAACCGCCCTTAGAAGTCTTAGTAATTTTGAAGTCTGTACCGCGAAGATAATCGGTTGGCAGTTCTTCCATTTCTGGATCAAGTAGTGCGGCCTTAATAATATTAAAAATTTGACTGCCAATAATGAATCGACGAATAGGATTCTCAGGAGTCTTGCCGTCTTCTTGAAGTTTGCTGTCAACAACAAAACCTTGGAACAAGTAACTACGCTTTTTCCAATACTTACGACCCATATCTTCAAGGCTCTTGTCCTTGAACCAAGGACGAACCTCTGTAAGAATAGGACAAGTTTCGCCCCACATTTCCATGCAAGGAACTTGTACAGTTACGGGTTTAGAATTGGCTTCGCCCTTAACGCCAGCGAATGGCAATTTGATCATTGCACGTTCTACCCAAAAGAATGTGTTATTTGGATCTGCGTCGGGGAGGAATCGGACTGTTGCTGTTTGACCTTCTGCAATATTCCAATGTGGATAAATTGCATTGTCACCACCGGCGGATTGCCCGCCTTGTCCTGCTGTAGCTGCCTGAAGTTTTGCGCGAATTTCTGCTAAAGTTGCCATAATTTTTCTCCTTAATGTTATGCCTTTAGTTTTGCCATTCTTTTAAAGCCCACTGACTATAAAAGAAAAAGTGCATATAGTTAACTATACGCACTTTTATTTATCATTGCAACCTGAATGGTTACAAATTTTTGCCAATTTATTTTTTCAATCTGCCTTCTTTTTCTGCCGACTTTAGCATATCAATACGATCTCTGTATCCTGCTACGCCTGGCTTAATGTCCTTGGCGGCCTGTTTTTCACCTTTGGTTGGTTTTTTAACATGCTTCATTGTAGTTGTAGCTTGATGGCTTTCTTCACTCACTCCAATTTCTTTTTTCTTTCTGGCAAGACCGGCAGAAGTAGTCGGACTTTTTGTTTTTTCATCTTCTAAGTCTTTGGTGCTAACTTTCCAATCACCACCTTGCTTCTTACGCATGTATGCAGGGACTTTGCTCTTATCAACACCTTCTTTCATAAGACCGGCTAATCTTAGAATATCTTCAAAGGCGTCTTGTGCTTCCGACACCTGTGGACTAAGTTCAGCTACCAATCTTTCAGCCATCATGCCAGCACGATCACCAAAACGTTTTCTGATATGAGTGATTACTCCTGTTTCACCTTTGGGGAAAGTACCATTTTCTCTGTCATAGAAACTTAAAACCACTTCTGCAATCTCTCTTGTATTAATTGGAGCTCTTTCAGTGGGTTCAATGTTTCTTTGATCCTCGTCACCTTCTTCTAAATCATCACGACCTAAAATGTCATATAAACGCTGAATGTCTATACCTAACTCGTCAGCAACGGCTTGATAAGCATCTTCCGGCTCCATGCGAGCGTGATACTTGGGTAACATCTTACGGATTTTTTTAGCTAAGAATCTATCTTCTTCATCGCTATCCTCGGCCATTGCAGGCGCAGGTTGCTGGTCCACAGGAGCAGGAGCGGCAGCTGGTTCGGCTGCGGCGGCCGATTCATCACCAAATAATTCCTTGGCGGCCTCTGGATCTTCTTTTTGTACCCAGGCCATAATTGTAGGACTTGGATCAGCGTTAGGATCTTTGCTGGCCAACTCTAAAAGATCATTTTCAAGTTCATCGCTGTGAACGCCAATGGCATTTAGGCTTTCAATTGCACTTACAGCATCCTTACCTAATGTCAAACCTTTATCTAATAGTTCTTTAAGAGCCATTATAGTATCTGGTTCCATTGATCTTTCAATTACAGACATAGACCAGTCTTCAAACTTTTGGAAAGGATCTGCTGGCTCTTCATCTTCTTGAGATTCTTCAATTTGTTCATCTACTAAATCTTCAAGGTCAACTGTATTTGCTTCTTGCATTATAGAATGAAGTAAAGGGAATACAGATGTTAATGTATCTTGGAACTGTTTTACAGTAAATTTGTCTTTGTAATCTTCAAGAGTCACTTCGTCAATTTCAAAAGCAGCCTGCGGTTGGAAGCTCTCGCTCCACTGCTCGTAGTAACTTTGCTTACAAAGATTATTACATTGATTTCTTAGATTTTCTAATTTAGCAACAGCGTTTTCAATAATATCTTCTACGCCTTCTCTTACAAAGTCTGAACGAGAAACATATTTTTTAAATTGATTCAACTGAGCGATGTTTTCACTCATAGTCATTATTGCTTGACCTTTTTCATCATAAGGTCTGCCGCCATTGGCTACGTGTCTTTGCATAGCTTTAGCACCAGCAAGATGGTTTAGAGGATACTTGAAACGTTCGCCCTCGCTGTTTTCGATAAACAGTGCATTAATATGACGAGACCTTGCACCTGGTTGATCGCCGTCTACTGGCTTGCTGTGTCTAATAATAAGTTTTGTGTTTTCTAACGTTCTATAACTTGTTTTGGTGCTACCAAAATATTGAGATTCTGTCATATTACTTTCCTTGGTGCCGTTGGTGGCAAGATATTGGAAATCGTTCTTGTTTAAATTTCCCTTGGTTATATCTCTTGTATCGAAACGTAGCATTCTTCTTTTAGCAAATTGGCGCATTTCTCGTAGAAAATCATACCATGTGTCACGGGTTACTTGTGCTACATTCTCTGTTATACCCTGACCATAGTAAATTTTCAAACTGCCAATATCGTTAATGCTAATACTAACTCTACCTAAAGTTGTTTCCTCGACTGTAAAATCAAAATCAAAAAAACGAGCATCTTTAGGGTTTGATGTTGTATTGCCGTCTTGATCGCCCATTTCGAGGTTAGCAAAGCGGCTACGCACTTTGTCAAACACATCTTGAGCAATTATTTCAATAATATTCATAATAGTGTATTTATATTAGAGTGTTTATATAGATTGGCATGGGTAAATCAGCCTCGTCCAACCCTCGATCTTCGATCATATTATCGTAAACCGTTTGATCCCAATCACCCAGTATGCCAATCATCCTTACCACTAACAGCATACTGGCAACAAGGTCGTCGAACTCATTATCCTTGGCTCTAAATGTTATTCCCTGTGCAATGTAAGTTTTAAGTTCAGATATTAGGCTCTTACTGTAAATTTTAAGTTTGCGCTGTTCCACAAGCTGTTTTAACTTGGCACAGGCAGCTATTTTACTGGTGTTTGTAGTGTTAAATCCTCTTCTAAATCTACGTACATGACCCTTTTTTATGGGTTCACTTAAGAACATGCCAGGGATACTTTCCTCTCCCATTTCGTTTATAGCTACCAGAGCGGCTTCGCCAACCGTATTGTTTTCGACAGAATAATAAATCTGCCCAGCACTGTCATCGCCCCCTAATTCATTATGTATGTGTCGACAAATATCTCTTAGAATCCTAACCTGAGACTGCACTGGGGTGGTATTATGTTGCCACTCGGCTACTTGATGGAAACTTGGAAGTTCCACTACTTGAATTCCAGAATAATCTCCCCCAGTTCCTAAACAGGGATCTAAAGCTATGACATAGATAGCAGTTGGATCAATTTTTTTATACCAACGAACCTGCCCCATTTTCATTATAGGCTCTATACCTTGTAAATCAGCCAGCGTAATAGCGTTAATTAAGGTTTCATCAAAAATCAAGAACTCGCATTCGTGTTCTCGTCTAAAACGTTCTTCTCCAATACTGGCTCTTTCTACATCGGCCCATTGTTGGTCTCGCTCTGGATGTTCGCTCCAGTGAGCTCTAAATGGGAAAAATCCATTACGACCAACTATTGTAGTATTGCCATGCTCGTCAACATTTTTATTTGCTTCTTTCCAAATCATAGCAAACTGATCTTCGTCCGAGTTTGGTGTAGAAGTAATAATTGCCTTACCGCCTGTTGCCAGCGTAGGCCTAATAGAAGTCCAGAATTCTGTAGCGATGTTAGGTTCAACGAACGCAAACTCGTCTGCGTAGAGCAAGGTCAAGCTCATACCTCGACCGGTTGTTTCTGTTGTAGTTTGAGCTACAATACGTGATCCATTATCAAATTCAATACTATGCTTATTATAACTTGTTACACCGCAACGTATCATATCTGGACACAACTCATAAGCATATCTTATACGTTGCATAATTTCCTGAGCACCTGTATATTTGTGCGCGGCAACAAGAATTGTTGAATCAGGAACAAACATAGCATACCACAACAAATACCCTGCGGCAGTAGTTGTCTTACCTGTTTGACGAGGGAGCAAGTTTACATTAAATCTGTGATTATGGTAACTATCTACTAACCTTACTTGATATTCAAATGGTTCGTATTTGAGCTTACCTTTTGTTGGGTGTTGAATAAAGAAAAAATTCTGTAAGAAATAGTGAGGACCGTCAACAGAATCCTGACATTTTAGCAAATGCTCAATGTCCTCTTCAGTCCACTTTTGTGTCTGATGCGCTTTCTTAATTAAATTACCGTCGAGTATCTTAGCCATAAAAATAGGGTACCTTGGTACCCTATATTTATTTGGTTTTTAAGCCTAATTTTATTTTTGACCAAATGGCTTGCCGGCTTTTGCGGCAGCTTTAGCACGACTGCCCCATACTTCGTCTTTAGGACTTTCTTTCTTACCGTCACCGTCCCAGTCTTTAGAAGCTGTGCCTTGTGCATGGATCTTGTGCTTAGGAGCACGAACACCCTTTTTGGCTTCGTCTAAGCCTTTTTCTTTATCTGAATCTTTATCAGCTTTTTGGCTTTGCCAACCTTGCACTTTGGTTGCTTTTACTTTGGCGCCGCTTGGTAAAGTTACTTCTCTTTCTGACTTCTTTGCAGGAGCACGTTTTTCATCTGCTTCTGCCATTGAGCTCTCGTCGTACTTGTTGTACTTGTCTCTGATTTTATCAAGATCTTTGCCTTCTTTACCAGCCTTAGCAAGAGCCTTCATACCTTCTTTACCATACTTCATAACACCTTTTGCCGCACGGCTCATAGTACGCTCTTCTTCCTCGTACATGCTACCACATTCCTTTAGGCCGTGTACTGGACACTTTTCACCTTTTGCAGTATGATTGCATTTCTTACCTTCTTCAACAAATGCACGATAATCAGCCATTAGTTTTTCAGTTGTTTCTTCTAAGCCAGTCTTTTCTACTTTTGTAGATTCTGCCTTCAAAGGATTGTCTGCTTTTGTAGGGCTTTTAGTTGCGTCTAACTCTTTTACTTTGTTAAAGATATTTGCAAAGTCGTTAGGATTGTAATCGCGAGTTTTTTCTCTTGGACTGGTATCCCACATGCGAGCATCTTCTTCCATGTCTGCATCCATGCCCATTGCTGGATCAGTACTGTCTTTAACATCGTTAGTTGTCTTAACCTTAACTGGCATGTTTGTAGAAATTTTAACAGGCTGACCAGTTTTGAGTTTACGGACCATGTCTGCAAGTTCATCGCCACCTGGCATTTCATCTGCGCCCATGTCGTTGCCAAATGTTGGACCGCTTACTTTTTCAGGTCCACCCATGTCGTCGTCCATTTCTGGTTTTGCGGAAAAATCGTCGCTGTCTACGGACATAGGAGAATCATCACCATGATCGTGAGCAGGAGGCATACCAGGCATAGGTGCGCCTAATGCTGGCATTCCTGTACCCATTGGAGCTCCTGCGGCGATATCAGCAAGACCTCTCATCATTGTTACAATTTCAGCACCACTTGCGGCTGTCATACTCAAACTTGCAGGAGTACTTGGCATCGGTGCGCCCATTGGTGTCATGCCGCACTCTTGAATCTTACTTTCGTTTAATCCAGAAAGCTGTTTTAATTCTTTCATGTTTGGTTCAGGCATGTTTACATTTAATTGCTTTAAACCTTCAGCGTTAAGCACAGGTGTTTCGCTGATAAGAGGTTTTTCAACTCTGGGGTTTTGAGCATCTAATTCAGCTAAACGCTGTAGTACGTTGATCATGTTCATGTTTATTTCCTTGGGTCTTGAGCCTGAACTACAGGACTCTTTGAATTTACAGAAGCTTCGGCCATCTTACCTGCCGCATCTCCTGCAGGAATCTTTTCGCCTCTATCAGTTCTTCTTTGTTTCATTTCAGCATTTAAAGAAGCGAGGAAACTCTTATTGTATTCCTCGCCATAGTAATCATTAAAATTAGCGTTAGTTGCCTCTTTATAATCCGGATCGTCAAGTAAGGCACCTGCTCTACGAGCTTCCTGAGGTTGCTGATATTCTTCGATAGGTTCGTTTGGTGTTCTAACAACAACGTGCTGTCTTGTTTTGCCAAGATTAGCACTGATGTATTCGTGCAATTCGTGTTGTGTGGTAGGATATTCTAAAACAACTTCGAATACGCTAACATCTGTATTTTTTAATTGAGGAAAATCTAAGGGGAAACTTTGAATAGGGGTTTTGCCTGTTTTCTTAAATGAGCTGATGCTAAATCTTTCAAGCATACTCTTAAGTTTAGATTCTTGTTCAGCGGTACATTCGCCCGCTACTTTTACCCTGAAAGTATAGGTTTTCTTAGATTCTGTCAAATATTCTTTAAATGATTTCATGTCGGTTTCCCTATCCTTTATTTATTCATATTTTTAAGTTTTTCCAATAGGGTATTTCGGTCAGTAATAAGGTAGCCTTCTGCTTGTACTGTATTGGTTTCTGTTTTTTCGCTTTTTTGATCCACAGCATGTTTCTTAATTTGTAACTCTATCATTTTGAGTTTTTTGTCAATTTTATTAGTTTTTGCTGTAATTGCCGCATTAAGCATCTGTGATGCAACTTCGAACATGCGAGCACTGTAACGAGCTTCTACTTGCATACCAAGGTCCATAATATCATCGTATGCTTGTTCTGCTTTTTGAGCCAATGCATCTAATTCGGAATCGCTAATATCACCTAACCCTTTTACCCTTGGTAATGCCGCAGAAATTTTATCAAATTCTTCAAGCTTTTCTTGTAAATTAATTACAGGTGTTTCAGTGACAGTTTTAGGAGATGTAACTTCCTCTTCTTGCCCTGGTAGATTAAAGATCTCTTCGAGTTTTTTAGTCATATCTATACTTATCGCCTTTTTCCATTATGGAAAATATCTTCTTCGGTTATGACTCTAAATTTCAATCCAATTCTTTTACAATAAAGTTGGGCGGCCTGCCATTTTGCCATGTTCCTTATATATTGAGCTTGGTTTAATTTATTCTTACCAACGTTCTCTATTAGGGCTTGGTTTTTGGGTTTTATTTCTATGAGCTCTGCATGTTTTTGCATGTTCTTATCAACATACACAATCAGAAAGTCGGGTACATATATGGTGTTCTTACCCGTTAAAGGATCCCTATACGGAATTTTAATACTTTCGCTGGCCCATTGCTCAATAGCGGGATTATTGTCGCAGAACATCATAAAGGTCATTTCCCAACTGGACCTATAAATTGGATTGCCCTTGCCTAAATACTTTTCTGGATTTTTTAGCTTGAATTGAGCTCGAGCTGTATTTCTCATGCTACTATATTTCTTTTTACATCATCGACTGGCAAAACTTGCTGAATGATACCGAGGCTACTCGTTTTAAAACGATTAAAATTTAATATTTCTGCTATCAACGCACTAAGCTCAACTCCGTTTAGCCCTTTTAAAGTGTCGAGTAATGCCATAGCATTGTATCCATCCTTTTTAGCCTGCGCTAAAATTGCAATGGCAATACTTTCTGCACTGCCGTTACTAAATCCATTCTTTTCTAAAAAACCTACCATTGCAGTTAACACATTGTTGTTAAGCTGAACTGGCGGAGTGTTGTAATTGTCAAAGACTTTTAAAGTTTTATCACTTGACGAAGTGGTGGGGTCAATAGGTATATTAGTATACATTAATCTTCTCCATCACCTTCGTCTTCATATTCCGGCCATTCAACATCTTCAATATCCTCGTTCTCTTGATCATAATAATCTTCCCACGGATCTTCTTCAACATCTTCTTCGTATCCTGGGAAGTCAAATTCATTCATATCATCCGACTCTAACTCATCATATTCGCTGTCTTCTTGTAACTGACTATTATAGGCTTCCTCATTAGCTTCGGCAGTCTGTCTAATCTGCTCGGTTATGTCTCTATCTATAGCCTCAAGGACAGCAAGCTGATTTTCAAGTTCCGATGGAGGTGTATAACCATCTGACTCCATTGCGTCATATATAGCAGCCAACGTTTCGTCGTCGCCCATAGCTTTAGCCGCTTCTATTTGTGCGTCATAGTCCGCCTGTTTATTCTTGGCGGCTTGGAGCTCAGCCTGTTTCTTTGCAATTTCTGCCTCTACTTCAGATTTATTAGATGAACTAAATCCGCCACCTAATGCACCAACGCCCTTTTGCGATACAGATGCTACACTGCTTTTCTTACTGGTTAGTGCGGCCAGGCCTGCTGTTACAATACCGGTCATGCCTTGATTTAACCCTTTAAGTGTATTAACTCCTAAAGATCCAATACCGGCAGGTGTATTAGCGGCATTAGAAGATACACCAAGTTGATAAGCAACTCGCGAATTTTCAGGTTGACCTATTTTGTTAAGTGCCCCGGTTAAAATATTGTAACCTTCCGACTTTAAACTACTCTTAGTAACATTCTTTAGGTTACGAACCAGTGTCCCTGCCTTTTGTACTGTTCCAAATAGGCCTAATGGACTTGTATTGCCAAGGCCGTCGAATATTCCACCGGCAGTATCAAGTATGCCGCCCGCTCCAAATACAGTATTGCTTCCATTAACTGCAATTGGACTTGGTCTTTGATCATAATGAATGGTTGCAAAACCTGCAGGACTATCTCTCTTAACTTGGCCTGTAGCATACTGAACTGTTTCATATGCCAATGTCATCTTATTTTCTAAAAGCTTAGATTGAGTTTGATCTACTTGATCATGGCTCCAATCTGTTATCATAGGATTTATTAATTGAAAGGCTGTAAATTGTTTTCTTGCTAATTGATAAATTTCTATAGAATCAAAGAATCCAGCTTTCTGGTCGTTGTTTAAACCATAATTAAATGACTCAGTTATACTTGAAGCTTTAATATACTTGTTGTCTGCATATTTTTTAGGACGGTCACTTAATCTTGTATCTTCTTTTGAGTCTGCAATATAATACCTATAATAGGCTTCCCACAATGAAATACTGGTGTTGTTATTATCGTCGTGGAATACGAGAGTAACTGGCTGATATTCTATTTTACTTTGAACAATTGTCTTTCTATTATACTGATTTAAAGTCTCAGTCTGCATCTTAAACTTTGGAAGATCAGCTGTCTTGACCAGTAGTCCTATTTCTCTGCCATTCGCTCCGACAAAATTTTCAATAATTTTATTCCCATTTTTGTTTATGTTAAACCTAACATAATACATGAAACCTATTTTGGGAGTTAGACGATAATAATCGTCTATGTATAATCTTGCCGCGTGAGCAGGATCCTTTAGGCGGTAGGGAGCACCAAATACTTGGCCTAAAAAGTTAGATAATCCGGACATACCAATATTTAGCTGACAAAAAAACCCGACCTAAGCCGGGTTTGTTTGTAACTTTGTTTATTAACCTGTTGGTAATGATCCTAAGGTTCTTCCAACATTGAATCCAACTCCAACTGGGCTACCAGTTGCATCAACTTGAATAGCGTTGTCGTATTCAATAGTTAGAGCAATTTCCATTGGAGTGCTTTCTGCGTAGGCTAATTCGTTATAATTAACCTGCTGTAAGTAGCAACCACTTAGCTCCCATGTTTCTAAAACATTGGCTTCGTGTGTACCGTTACCGCCATCTAACATTTCAATACGAGTTTGGAACTTGTAATCAATACCAGCTGCCGCACTTGCTTGCTCGAAGAAATCAAACTGTTTCTGTAGTTGCTGGCCAACGAGTTTAGTAACATTGCCGCCTACATCATCTCTAATGCTGATTGTCATTGCTTGCCATGTTGGCTTGCCAGCATATTTGATCTGACTGTTGTATACATGAATTGTTTGATTTTCAAATTGTACTTGTGGTCGGCCAGCTGTTACTACTTGCTTGGTCAATTCTGTAGTAGGTTTGTCCAGTCCAAAATTCTCTAATTGAATTCTAAAACGATACTTTAGCTTTGGCATCAGCAAGCCTTGAATGCTTGAAGACTGACCGCCTCCGCCCAGTGGAACTGAAAATCTACTTAAACTTGCGATTGCCATTTTAATGCTCCTTGTTCTTTAAAATTATAGTCCTGCCTGAATATCGCCAGTATTCTTCAATCTTAGTGGAATGTAGATGAATTCCACGGCCTTAACAGGTTCTACAGCAATGTCTAACCATAATTCAGAACGATCAATTCTGGTTGGTGTGTTGTTTGTTTCATCACAAACTACCAAATAGTCGTACAATGCTCTCTTACCTACCAACTCAAGCAAGAAGCTTTCTGCGGCAGCTTTGATTTCGTTACGTGTAATCTTGTCATTTGGCTCAAACAAGAATGGCTTAACTAACAGAGCAAGCTGTCTACGTAGATAGCAGACTAAACGAGCTACGTTAATTCTATCTAAAGCACTGGCCGCTCTTGCACGAGTGTATTGACCGTAGTTAACAATACCGGAGCCTGTTAATGTAGCGATAGGGTTAATCTTAACACCTGCCATTACATCTCTAATGCTCTGTGGTAGAGGAGTTCTTACAAACTCTCCTTCTTTGTCAAGGTAACCAACAGCAGTTGCGTTATCAATACCACCACGACGTAGGCCTGCTGGAGCAAACCACTCATAGCTTCTCTGATCGCTAACAGCAATTGTTCTTAACATCATATGGCTTGGTGGAACAACAATGTAGTTTCCTAAGTTGTCATTTGAGTATCCACTTGGGTAGAACATAGCCATATATTCGTCATAGCTTACACCGCCAGTGTCATTATTGTCTAATGCACCATTAGTGTTTAGACCCCATGCATTTAGATCTGTGCCTGTTGCAGGTAATCTGAATGGTGTGTCGCCAACAATAAATGCTGTTTGACCTCTGTCAACGTTGAATGCAATCATATTCTGGATAGCTTCTGGATAGCCAGGAGTTGCAATTAAGTTGAATACCACTGTGTCAGTATCACGGATACCTTGGTTAGCATCAATTAGTGCCTTGAGGCCTTCTACAACAAATCCTCTTTGAGCAAATCTGCCAAAGCTACCAGTACCGTCTGCCTGGTTAGGACTTACAGTAACCCAACGATCAGCATTATAAACATTACCACCACCGGCACCGTTCATTGTTTCATCATTAAAGCGTGTATTCTTACCGTCATTAGCTTCAATGTTAATATGTCCAGAAATATATTTCTTAACATTGAAACCGCTTCTACGTAAGTTCCATAGCTTCATGCCTCTTGGATATAAGGCAGGATCTGGAGCATCTGGATCTACATAGTTGCTTGATAGTAGAGATTTAATTGTTGCAGGTTCTTCATCTGTTCCTGCTGTACCCCAACGAGCATCAGCAAATAACCAACCATCTGGTGTAGTTTGATCAGTTGTATCTTGTAACACCCACTTACCGCCTGATCGTACATAAACATCTCTACCATAACGATCCAAGTCGGCTGTGCTTACCCAGATGTCATAGTCAACAAGTGGTGTGCCGTCGCTCTGTGTTGTTGGAGCAACTGCGGCAACCTGTGGACCATTTGGATCTGTGTTAGGATATTCATTTAGATATCCTCTCCATGTAGTACCGTTATGAACTAATACATCAACTTCATCTACAACTGAATTGTACCATAGTGTACCGTCTGCTGTTGTAGTATCAGGTGTGTTATCTCTGGCTTCAAATACTAATGGCTTCCAGTTACTTGCAACAAAGTCAAAGCCGTCCGCATCATAAGCACCTGTAGCGTAAAGATTCTTTGTATTAGCTGTGCTGAACTTTAAGAAGCTTACTAAAGGTGTTCCTACACCGTCGTCAAATCTAATTTCGCCGCCTAATGAATGCTTAAACACAATACTTGTAGCAACACCAGCTGTAGTAAAGCTACCAGCTTCTGCTGTTACGTATGTTAAGCCGGCATTTTGAACGGCTGTAATAATATCTTCAATTGTGTCACCAGGTGACATACTGATTGTCTTAACACTGCTGTAATTTGCAACACCGTTTGTACTTGTAGCTAAACCTTCTTTGATTAAGAAGTTACTACTTGTTGTAACTGTTGCTAAAGTAGCAGTAGATGTTACTGAAGTAGGACCTGATGCGTGTCTACGCATAATTCTGAAATCGGCAATCTTAGGACTGTTGTCTGTGCCAGCTCCATGATCAAAATTAGGTTCTACAAATAATGTTCCAATAGGAATATCACCGGTAGCATCGATTGTATTAATAGCTGTTTGAGTATCCATATACACAGGAGCACTCATTGATGTAAATGCACCATTAGCTTCTGAATAATACTTTACAGACCAGCTTTGACCGCTGTTTGGAGTAGTTGTCTTAACCCAAACAGAACCAGCTGGATTGCTTGAATATGTTGGAACCTTTGTATGAGGTGCAATTGTTAATGCAGGTGGAAGATATTGACCTGCTGTTAAACCAATAGCAGTTAACATTGCAGAGCCGCCAGTGCCAGCACCGCTGATGTTCAATTCACCATCTACGTTTGTGCCGTCTGATGTTGAACTTGCATCTACATACAACTCTAAATAACCGGAACTATTAACCTTAGCACCAAATCCCTTAGTTAAACCAACTGTGTTAATAGCTGTTGCAAGAGCTAAAACAGTAGTTCCGCTTAAAGTAACAGTTTCGTCGTTAATAATAACTGTGCTACCGTTATAAGCAGTTAGGTTAGGGTTAGCTACTGTAGATGTTACAGTTGGCCAGCTTGTAACCCAAGAGCTTGATAGGAATGTAGCTGCCGCCGCAAAGTTAGTTTCAGAGTTGCTACCAACTTCGACCCACTGACCATCTTTGTTCTTGAACCATACTGTGATGTCATTGTCGCTTGTAGCTTTTACTACATAGCTACCATTTGCACCATAACTTGCCTTAGGTGCACCTGATTGCCAATACAGAGTTTCATTGCTATCGTCAATTACCGCAGGAACCTTGTTAGAGAATGTAACGCCATTCCATTCAAAGATACCCCACTTGGTGTTTGATGTGTCTAACCAATATGTACCGTCAACTGGTTCACCTTTTGGCTCATCGCTTGTAGGTAACAGACTACCTAAATCCATGTCAGCTCTTACGATATAAGCACGTGAGCTAACACCTAACAAGCTGTATGCGGCTTGTAAACCATATTCATTAAGCTCACCGCCGTTAACTGGATTACCACTTGCATCTGTGTAGAACAATGGAGTACCAAATGTATCAGTTAGATCACGTTGACTTGTGATTAACCATACCTTACCAGCATTAGCAGGATCAGTGCCTGGAGCAATGCCTGTGCCGCTTGCATTTTGCTTGTTAGAAGCACTGGCAACAAAGATCATAGGAACTGTTGCAGGTGCCGCTGGCAAATAAAAACTTTCATCTATAACTTGTACTTCTACGCCTGGTGAACTTAAAGCCATTTTGAATCTCCCAATAATGGTTTTGCTTTGAATTTATTTATCGGATAGATCCAAAAAAAGCCGAGTTAAATACCCTTGAAAAGGGCACTGAAAAGGGCGGTGAATGAGAAAAAATTGTAAAAAATGTAATGAACGACCGGTAGCTGTAAACTACTATAAGGAAGGCAAAGCGTTTTACAGATCACTTTGCGACCATTGCTCTCGCGGTTACAAATCAGGGGACCCTACTTGGATGAAATCCGGGTATAAGAAAAAACCGCAGTGTGACAAGTGCGGTTTTAAAAGTGTTCATCAAGAAGTTTTTACTGTTCTCTACATAGACGGAAATTCTAATAATTTCCGCCCTAATAACCTAAAAACAGTGTGTGCTAATTGCCAGCGTATTCTGGAGAAGGATGGGCGGTGGAAACAGGGTGACCTTCGACCAGATTTTTAATTTGATCAAATAGCTTGTCCATAGAATCGTCGTTAATAATTGTGTGATCTATCTTGCCACCAATCCAGCTTGTTTCACTGGGGTGAATTTTTAGTTCTAAAATCTTTGTTTTAGAAATTAACCAACCCATGTTAGTATTGCCCGAATTCATAATAGCCGCATCTTCATACCATTCAGGGTCTGGCCCTCGCTTAATTCTAACTACCATTCCACCGGCATTGTGTATAGCGGAAATCTCATTAGGAAAGCGTACATCACTGATAACGATATTGTCTTTGGTTTTACGCATCCTGTTTTCTAAGCTGGCTATCCAAATATCGTCATGAAAATGATTACGTAAAACGTCTGTACCCCAATACTGTAAAACCCATCGAGGTGTTAGGGTAGGAATTCCAAGACGATCAGCCCACCATTGATCAACTTGATCTCTCCATTTCCTGCTTTCTGTAGTGCGGCCTTCGAGTAAGACTCGATCCCAACCAAAAACGCTGGCAGCGGCATCCTTAAGACTATTAGCAAAAGAATCCCTTCTAAAACCGTGATAATTTACCAGATAATCGGCCGCAGTATCTTTACCACTACCAATAAAACCAACGAAACCTATGATCATAATACCCCCAGGAAGTATTATATTTTATCTTATCCTATGACAAATGTCAACGGTTGTTGATTATCTTTATTATTGATTAGATCTTGTTCAAGAACTTCGAGTTCAGCTTTACCCTCAGCTTTTAAGGCAGTTCCATTAAGGCTTGTGCCACCTTGTGGGCTTGCAATTTGGGCAAATTTTTCGCGGGCCTCGCCCAACATTACCTTGCATGTAGCAAGAGCATAGTCTCTTATCCAGATTCCGCTGTAAGTATCTTGGAATAATAAGTAATCTGGCTTTTTATTGTACATCCAAAGTAGTACACTTTCTTCGCCGCGCGGTCTCTGTGTAATTCTTAACTTCTTTGTGGACGGGTTAAAGTCAAAATTAATGAAAGAACCAAACATTTTACCAACTTCTTTTTGGTACGAAGCAAACATCATATATGTTGCCAGGCCGCCCATGTTAGAACTGGCTAATAGATATGTGTTAGCATAAGCAAGATTGAACGGTTCGAACAAAGTTCCCCCGTCGCCGCCGCCCGATCTCGAACCAATGCTTCTTCTAAACACTTGCCTGACCTGCATAACTTCTGGAGCAAGAATGTATTCATTAACATCAGTTTGTAATGTCATAAATCCAAAGCTTTCTTCGACAGAGTTTTGGCTTCTTTGTCTGTAACGCATTAAAGCCCTCTCTATAGCAACATTATAGTGAGCGGCGTCTAACTCGACGTCTATCATGCCGTCGCCGAGCAGTGTTCTTACGTATTCAACAACTTTTTGCTTTTCTGTTTCGAGTTCAGTCATACAGCTATTTACCTATAAATATACAACTATGCCAAGACTGTCACTTTATCGCCCTGAAAAAGGCAACGATTTTAGATTTTTAGATCGTGCCATTAACGAACAATTTCAAATTGGGGGTACAGATGTACTTGTACACAAATATCTTGGACCGCAAGATCCAGAGGCTGGCGAAGCTACGCCCTCTACACCTGTAAACGGTGCAGAAATTGGTGAACTTGGCATACAAGATGTTCTGTTTATGGAAAACAGAGACCGCAGATATGCTCCCGACGTCTATGTAATGCGTGGAATATACACAATGCAGGATATAGATTTTAATTTGCAACAATTTGGCCTGTTTTTAACTAATGACAACGTAATGATTACGTTCCATCTACGAAATACTGTAGATACATTAGGTAGAAAAATTATGGCTGGCGATGTGTTGGAGTTGCCGCACCTTAAAGATGAATATGCTCTTGGCGATAGTATGATTGCACTTAAACGTTTTTATGTTGTAACAGATGTTGCTCGTGCGGCCACAGGATATAGTCAGACTTGGTATCCTCACTTATTGAGAGCTAAATGCGAACCGCTTGTTGATAGTCAAGAATTTAAACAGATATTAGACAGTGCATCGGGTGATGGTGAGAATAGCTTACGAGACATTTTAAGTACATACAACAAAAATATTGAGATTAACAATCAAATTATAGCCCAAGCAGAAGAAGATGCCGGACTTGCTGGATATGATACCTCGCAATATTATATATTACCAGAAAAAATTGAAAACGGAAAGTTAGATTTAGCTGATACAACCGATGCTAATAGAGATGCCAGTGAAGATGATCATACTATTGATGCTTCAAGCGAGTTTAATCCGCCTGATAAAGATGTATATGTAGGCTATCTAACACAAGACGGTGTTCCCCCTAACGGAGCTCCGTATACATTTGGAATAACATTCCCAGAAAAACCCTACAAAGGTGCGTTCCATTTGAGAACTGATTACTTGCCTAACAGATTATTCAAGTTTGATGGCAGACGTTGGGTCTTTATAGAAAAGAATTTACGTATGACAATGACCAACAAGCCAGAAGATGGTAAACCTGCGGCATTTAATCTAACTAAACAAACACAAATTACAGGATTTATTAACAACAATACTACTGCTACCATTGCAGGCAATGTTGTTCAAGAACGCCAAAGCCTTAGTAAGGCACTTAGAAAAAAACCACAGGCAGATAATTAATGGAACATTTTTACGACGGCCAAATACGCCGCTACCTAACACAGTTTATGAGGTTGATGAGCAACTTCAGCTATAAGGATGCCAAAGGTAATCTGGTACAAATACCTGTAAGATACGGAGATATGTCTCGCCAAGTAGCTCAGGTAATGGCAAAGAATAGCGAAAACATAATTAATTCTGCGCCTTTCATTGGATGCTATATAAAAAGTTTAGATTTAGCAAGAGATAGATTACAAGATCCATCTCATATTAGCAAAATTAATATTAGAGAAAGGCAATGGACTTATGTTGACGAAGATCCTGATAGTCCTACTTTTGGTCAAGTTATTGAAGATTATGGCAACACGCAAGGCGAAAATTACACAGTCGAAAGACTAATGCCTACACCTTATAATATTCAATTTGTTGCCGATATATGGGCAACTAATACAGAACAAAAATTACAGATACTCGAACAAATCCTTGTTTTGTTTAGGCCTGCTTTAGAAATTCAAACAACTAATAACTTTATTGACTGGACAAGTTTAAGTTATATTGAATTAACTGGCGTAAATTGGACTTCGCGTCAAGTACCGCAAGGAGCTACAAACGACATTGACATTTCTACCATGACATTTCAATGTCCTATATGGATAAGCACGCCTGCTAAGGTTAAGAAATTAGGTATCATAACTAAAATTATTGCTAACATCTTTACAGAACCTGCAGGTACAGTTGGTACAGGTGACTTTGTATTTGGTAATCCTAATGCTCAGGTTATTGTGACGCCAGGAAATTTCAGCGTTCTTATAACTGATAATACGGCCAGGTTGCTAAAACACGGTGAAAATGTAAGAGATGATACCCTTGTAGAAATTCCTGTTAAAAACGGCCAGAAAATTAATTGGAGTGTACTACTTGATTATTATCCCGGAAAGTTTAGAACTGGCCTAAGTTATATTGTTTTAGAAAAACCTGATGGTGGCAATGTAGTAGCTTACCTTAGCCTCAACGCTAACGACGAAGATGAGATGGATTTGTTACAACTTTCTCTTGATGGAGAAACTCTGTTGAACTCTGATATTTCAGATTTGACCAGTGCATATACCAGAGGCACAGTTAATGCAGTTATAAATCCAACTACATACAATCCTGGCAAATCTATAGATACAGATACACGTTATCTAATACTCGAAGATATTAATACTGATAATACTGTTCCGCAAGCCGACATGCCTGCTGTATGGAAAAAGTTTGGTCAAAACAGTACATCTACTACAAGATTAGTTGCCCATGCTAATGATATTGTGCAATGGGACGGCTCACAATGGAATGTCATATTCGATTCTACAACAGCAACCTCTGTCACATACATAACTAACTCATATACTGGAGTTCAGTACAAGTGGGACGGAGAAGAATGGACTAAATCCGTCGACGGACTTTACACTCCAGGTCAATGGCGTTTAGTTCTATGACAGAGATTGTTTGTAGCGGTGCATTTTTTCTTGCTAAAGATACAAAAAGGTTCCTATTTCTATTAAGAAACCAAGGTAAAACTGCTGGTACTTGGGGAATTGTAGGCGGGAAAAAAGAACCTAAGGATCTTACTGCTTATCAAGCATTAGAAAGAGAGGTTAAAGAAGAGGTAGGATCAATGCCTGCTATCAAAAAAGTAATTCCTCTCGAATTGTTCACCAGCGAAGATCAACATTTTTCATTTAATTCTTATATCCTAATTGTTGAAAAAGAATTTATTCCAAAATTAAACAACGAACATTCGGGATATGCCTGGTGTGATTACAATCACTGGCCCAAGCCGCTACATCAAGGCGTGAAAAGAAGTCTTGGGAATAAGACTAATAAAACAAAAATTGATTTATTGTTAGAGCTGTTGTCCTAATTACCAAGGACGTGGCAATGATGCCGTTGCTGGTTCCATTTGCTGTAGAACTTTATTTTCTAACATAGTCTTAAGGTCTCTAACAGTATCTTCTCCAAGAGAATCTGTAACCATTTTTTCTACAGCAAATTGTGTAAGTTGATTGAAAGGTATAAAGGTTAATGGGTTGGGCTCCGCAAGCCCTACGTTTCCGAAATACTGAGCGCCGTGGCCGTTTTGATCTGTAGCTGTTAAAATGAATTCAACGTTATAAACAACGTTGTTCAAATTGTTTAGTGTAGGATGAGCTAAGAATCTTCCAAATTCCCAGGTATAAGTTACAATAGGCATTACCATTTAATTATCCGCCAGGTGCTGGTGCAGGTGGATTCTCGTCTACGGGCACACCGCTGTTATTTTCCTCAACAGGTACAGGATCTACTGTTGGAGATTTTGGCGGGGGAATGCCACCATTGTCGTCATTAGTAAATGATCTTGTAAATGTGTTAGGAATTAAATTAGCTTCAATGGCTGGAACATTAAGATAAACTTTAGTCCATTCTAAAATTTGCTCTTTAGTTATACTTTCGTAAGAAGTAAAGTCTGGTCCTAAGTTATTAACGTTTAAACTTTGAACCCCAATCATTGATTTAGTATGCTCACCGTCTATGGCCGTGCATTTCCATACAACTTTAGCAACTACATTTTGGTAGTCACCGTGTTGTCTAATTACATCAATAGATTCTAAATCCCATTCGTAAGTAACAGCCATAAATTTCTCCCTGCAATACTATTTATTGCATATTGACATTAACACCCTCTGGGCCGCCCTGTGGTCTTTGCATTTGATTCAACTGCATAGAAGCCTGCATTCTTACTTTATCAACAAGTTGTGCAGAAGTTTCATAAGGCAATTTTACCAATCCCATCATGATGATGTTTACTTCATCAATAGTAAGCTTGGTTAAATCTAAAGTTTGAGGGGTTTGTGTAGTTGGGTTTGGTGCTGGATTTTGCATTTAAATCTCCTTTAGAGTATTTATATGCGTACTTTATATCAAAGGATCTTTTACAGGCGTAGTTTGTGTAGATGTATCCCAAGGAACTGCTGATTTTGTAGGTTGTGCAATAATCTGCAACCTTTTGGCCAAAGCTTTTTTAACTTCGCCAATACCAAAATCGTCCTTAATCCAATCAAGAACTGTTTCTTCAGACAATGTTTCGTATTCTATAAAATTTTCAGCATTAAATTGGCTGGCGATAGTAACAGGATTTCCAGTTAATCCGTCAGTAAAGGTATAACTGCCGAGTTGGAATGGAACAGTTCCTCCAGAATTAACACGATTTCCTTCTTCATCTACAGCAACAAGTCGCCAATGAACGTGCGATACTACATTGGTATATGTACCATGACGGGTAGTATTAAGTTGCATAACCTGTAGAGAATAAGTTATTGAATTTTCTTGTGTTATGATAGGCATTACTTTTTACCTTTTAATTCTGCAAGTTCAGCCTTGAGATCTTCAATCATTTGTTTTTGTTCATCTACAAGTGCCTTTATATCCTTAAAGGCTTCGATAAAGAGTCCACTAAAGTTACCATAGCTTACACCAAATTCGTCATTAGCTTTATTGTAAGTTACAACTTCCGGAACGACAGGTTTAACTTCTTGTGCAATAACTCCAAGGTATTGTTGATTTGGATCCCATTCGTCGTTATTGTAAACAGGATTATCAATTCTCTTGTAGTAAACGCCTCTTAGCTGTAAAACTTTATTTAAGGCATTATCTACTGTGATAATATCTTTTTTCTTACGTGCATCTGAGTAAGCATAAACTTCAGATGTAGCATATACAATACCGTCTACATAATGGCTACCGTTGGTTCTGGCTCTGTAACCGGAAACTGTGTTAGATCCGCCAATACCTAAACAGCTATTACCTCTACTCCAGTAAAAGTGCCAACCTGTAGAAGTATCGTAGTCACCTCCGTTGCCGCCGGTGTCAAACATTCCTCCTACTGTGCTCGATGCATTGTAGAAATATATTCCAGAGTAACTATTTTTGTAACCCTGAATAACAAATGAACCGTAGGATAAACTTTCGTAGTTTGGATACCAATATGGAGTACCGGTGTATCCAGAGGAGCTAAATCCTGGCCAATACATTCCATAGTTACCGTTAAACTGTAACCATGTGTCAACTTGATAATAAGAGTTACCACGTTGACTTAATACACGAGATCCTGTATCGTATAATGCACCGGCATACAGAGATCTACTACCGTTTGTACCAGTTCCAACTCTAACGTCTGAAGATGTATAGTATGATAATTCTAAGGCATCTGACGATCCGTTGGCAGAGTTAACTGTATCAATATACAGGTTCTGTCCAATAATACCGTAGTTACCGTTAGATGAATAATAGAAGTTAGCACCGTAAATGCTACCTGCAATTAAAGATTCGTATCCTGTGCCGGGGTTGTTAACGACCTTAATACGGCCAGTTGATTCAATACCAATTTGAGAAGCAACAACACCGCCCCAGTGGAATGATAATCGAGGTGCTGTGAACGATGCACTGCCGCCAAAGTTTGATTCTCGCAATTCTAATGAAGCTACAGTGTAAGATTCACTACCATTAGTGCTACTGGCTAATTCATAATCGCCAGCAACACCGTCTCTAATGTATCCGCTGTCGTTTGTTAGCTGTGAAACGGCGGTTAAGTTACCGCTATCCCAAACTGTAAAGCCAGATCTTAATAGAGTTTTATCAAAATAGAAACTTGGTCTATCTGTATAGATGTGGGCATGACTGGTGTTAGCGGGACCAAATTGTATATAACCACTGCTATTTGTAAGTCTAATACCCCAATCATTGTTACCGTGGAAGTAAGAACTGTTTGTAGAGTTATTAAATGCAACACCACCTGCGGCAACACCACTACGTCCTACCCATAGATAAGCGTCGTTTCGTTTGCTTAGGGCAACGGTCCCTTGACCAGTACCTACTGCCCAACCTCCGCCGCAATCCCATGTTGTAGCGGTATAACCACCAGGAACAGCACCACCACTCCATGTTATAGTAGCAGTTCGAGCTTCCATTAGGCTCACGCCTAAGGTAGATGCTGAGCCTAAGTTACCAATGAAAATTTCTAAGTATTGTTGATCGTAAGTACCAGCAGTTAATACTCTGACTTGTGTAACAAGTGCTGAAGCGTAATTACCACCAATTATCTCATGGAATGATAAACCTCCAACGTCATTGAAGGCGCCGGCCACCATAAATTCAGCAGATTCATGAGGGCCACCCGAAGCAAAATCAACTACCTTAACTCTAACTGCCCAACGTTCTGTGCCAAGGTTAGCAATTCTATACCAACCAGTAGTACTGACAGTGTTTGCTGTATTTTGAGTGTTAGTGTAATAGGTAGGTAATGTAATAAAGTTACCAGTATTAGGCAACGAACCTGTGCCAGTAAGGTTACCGGCATGATAAACAATGTTACCTCTAATGTAAGTATCACCGTTACCTAATGTTCTAAAGGTGTAGGAAGCACCGTCATTTACTGATAAAGCATAAGATGCACCGTTAGCAACACGAGCAATTAGACCGTAATCAAAACCTGTTTTATCAATGTTTAGGCCCCAGTCGTTATTACTACGATCTGAAACAGTTAGAACAGCGTCCGAGCCGCCTAATGAATAAGGGTTGCTTGCTCTATAGAATATAACGGCACCGTTATCGACACCGCCAGCAATTAGGCCTGCTCCAAAACTACCGTAACCTGCAGGAGCTGTAAGATTTCTACCAAAGGTAGCATCGTTGTTAGTGAGGTTAATTTCTAATGGCCAATAACCATTAGTTGTTGCCCAAGTTGTAGAATCTACTGCGCCTCGTAATACATAGAAAATATTACTATTAACATGTATCATACCTACCTGGTGATCTGTATCACGAAGATAGATTGTAGGACTTGTGTTGCGTATTGTAATATTGCCAGTAAATGTTGGGTTAGAACCCGAAACATAACCAGCATCGTTAGTTAACTGGCTGACATTGGTAAGGTTTGAGCTGCCCCAAACATTACCTGCGGCAGCAGTATTAAGAACACCGGCACTATTTAGGCTCATTAATAAGCTGTTTGTAGAGCCGTTAATCAGTCTCCATCTAAATGAACCGCCGTATTCAACGAAGGTCATGTTATCAGAAGCCGCAAGGTTTGTAGTTAGATCTGCACTTGTAGAATCACCGCGGAAAATAATTCCATGATAATTGTCGTTGCTTCTTATGAAACCAGTCCCGTTGCTCTTATAATTGTTAAGTGTAAACGGAGTGTCAGCGCCGTCAAATAAAGCACTACCAGTCACATGTAAGAATGCGCTTGGAGTTGTTTTATTAATACCTACCCATCCATTAATAGGATCAATAGTTACTCTTTCAACAGGTAAATCAGCGCCCGATCCAGAAGTACCTGTACCGGCCTTGGTAGCAAACACAAGATATGATCTTTCTGAGCCAGAATTATCATATAATCTTAAACCTATCCAGGCATGTGGCGAAATATTATAACTTGTTGTATCGTTATTTTTAGTGCCGCCACTATAGTTTAGCAAGTGGTTGAATGCAATACCAGCATAGTAAGAGTTAGCCGTAGTAACTCTCTGGGTTGCAGGACCAATTTGCATTGCATATGTGCCTGCATTAATTGTGGACGCACCTGTACCACTTGAATGTATGTGATGGTTGCCGCCTCTAAAATCTAAATTGGTAGTAAAGTAATCCGTTACAAATCCAGAATTGTTAGTAAGTTGGCTAACATTGGTTAGATTATAGTTAGTCCAGACCAATGCGGCCTGTGTTGGGCCAATTTCTACAGTATCTAAGGATGTTTGGAATGAAACCCCCCAGTTATTGATCCAGTCGACAGCCGCATAACTGCTATAACCTGCATAAAACTCAGACACCCAAACTTGAGGATAAGCCCAGACTGTGCTTGTTTCACCAATCCAAATGCAGTTGTTTGTACCATCGTGACCAAATCTTACATTAAGGTTTCCGCCGCCATGTGTAGTTTGTGTAGCAAATGTATTGAACCAACTACCTAAACTGTAGTTGTAGCCACCTATTTCTAATGTTCTACTACTACCTGCCGTTGAGCCTGCATATTCATAAATTTTAATAACCATGTACATCATCGTAGATGTACGGAATCGTGGCAGTTTAATCTTAATCGCACCTGTTACTGCGGCTGTGGCTGTTACATATGCCGCGCCGCCGGGTGCAAACATTCTTAGACCTGGGCCGCTGGAATCTCCTAAGCCGCCGTTGGTAGTTAAAACTGAACTAAAAGTTACCTGTGTTCCACTGGATACATAGCCTGCATTATTAGGTAACTGGCTAATATTTGTAAGGTTGCCTTCGTGCCAAACTCTGTTAGAACCTACATACGGATCGTAACCAAATGTTGTTCTACCAGTAGAAGCATTAATAGACAGGGCCGCATCAGATCTAATTGCTACACCGCCAGTGAATCCGTTCTTAAGAATAGCAAAAGCGTCACCAAATGTAGTTGTATTAAGTTTACCTATCCACCAAGCTGTTGCCGAGTCGTCAACCATTGGGAAGCTAACACCTGCATAAGTGTTAACTGTGTTAGGATTGATTCTAATACCTTCTGAGAAGTTTGATGCTGTGCTTGC